>OCHO01000591.1_pt1 | contig 28471 bp, 25 predicted proteins | sample 1538441 | NCBI WGS metagenome assembly OCHO01 (sample SAMN04571691, study PRJEB22368) | human gut metagenome | biome: human gut; material: stool | host: Homo sapiens | place: Luxembourg | collected 2012-06-29
GGGTCGATGAAGAAGGTATCGAAGCTCATGTCGCAAGGCAGCAGACGCTTCTGGCCGTAGATGTAGTTGATCAGGCCGTGGTTGAAGTAAGCACGGAACCACTTCTTCGGGCTATTGCTGCGGAGCAGTTCGTTGACCAGATTCTCGAAGTTCTTTGCGACCATCGGACGGTCGTGGATGATGTTCTTTGCTTCAACAAAGTAGAAACTGTTATGCAGAGAAGCCGTAGCAAACTCCATGCCCATCTCATCGGAAATCTTGTACAACGGAACCAGGTCAGGAGCATTCTTGTCCTGAACAGTCATACCGAAGCCAACGTCCTTCATGCCCATCTCACGCAGCTTCTTCAGTGTGCCGTAACCACGCTGGTAGCCGTTCTGCAGACCACGAATCTCGTTGTTGGTCTGCTCCAGACCTTCGATAGAGATACGAATACCGATCTGTGGGAACTCTTTGCACAGGTCAACGATACGATCTGTGAAGAAACCGTTGGTAGAAATAACGATACGGTCAGACTTCTTGTACAATTCGCGCACGATATCCTTCAGGTCAGTACGGATGAACGGCTCGCCGCCGGTGATGTTAGTGAAGTACATCTTCGGCAACTTCTTGATGGTTTCGATGCTGATCTCCTCTTCCGGCTTGGAAGGTGCTTTATAACGGTTGCACATGGAGCAACGAGCGTTGCAGCGATAAGTAACGATGACCGTACCATTTAACTTCTTTTCTTCAGACATGATTAACTCTCCTATTGTTTACTCTCTCTTTTAAGAATGTTTCGATTTTATTTAAGAACCACTTGGCACATACCGAGAACACAACCGAACCGCAGATGACTGCAGCTGCTGTGAAAACATATGCCAATAGGCCATTTCCAAATAGCTGTACAAGGTGTAGCTTCTCAAGCACACGATAAATTATCATGTGGCACAGGTAAATCTCGAAGCAGATACCACCGAGGAACTTGGCGACTGGATTGACCAGTACCCCCCCCCGCTTGCATCCGAGCGTATAGACCAGTGCTGCTACACAGAAGAACAGCATTGTGAGCGTATTGCCACCTACTGCAAAATAAGCAACTGTAGCAATCAGCAGAATTGCTCCGGCGAAGACCTTGTACTTCGATGCGAACTCAGCCAGCTCTTTCCGATAGAGGAAGATCAAGCCACCAGCGATAAAGTAAATCGCATCGTAGACGATATTTAATCTAGGGGTAAAGCCAACACTAAGTGAATCTACGATATGGTTTCCATCAAAGAAATAAACTCCACACAGCCAATTAAATACCAGTGCCGCAACTGCTACGCCCCACGCTCTCTTCTTATTTCCAATCAGGAAGCAGAAGAACGGGAACAGCATATAGAACACAAAAATGACTGCCAGCGTCCAGCTCACACCAATGACCGAAATCTTGGCATTCGGCAGTAACCCTTGACACAAAGTCAAGTTTGCGAAGACATCAAACATGGATTCTTTGCTAGGTGACATAATAAAATCCAATGCACACAGTAATGCGAAATATGGCCAGATTTTGATGTACCTTTTCTTGTAGAAATCCTCTATGCTGATCTTCTGGTCAATAATTTTCTGATAATAGCCACAGCACATACCAAAACCGCTGACCATCATAAAAAGGAAAACGAGGTTTGTGAAAGATGGTATTAGCCGTTCAAACACAAATCCTCCTATCCCATATTCTCCATTTGCGAGGACGTGCATCAGTGCAATGCCAATGATGGCATATGCCTTCAAACCGTCAATTCCCTCGTATCGATCCGCTTTTGTAGCCACAAATTCTCTCCTCACATACCAGTCTTACTGATACACCTTCATAATTTTCTCGTAATACTCATCAATGGTATCGAAGCTGATGTCCTTGCAGTTCGCACTGTACTCTGCACACAGCTTCTTATCACTCCAGAGCTTCTCGATCTTCTTCTTCAGATCTTCGGCATTTCCGCTTTCGAACAGCTCGCCGGTCTTACCAACCCGAATCAGCTCCGGGATACCACCTATCTCAGCTCCCAGCACCGGTGTACCATACATCTGGGATTCCATCACGGAGAACGGACAGTTCTCATACCACTCAGAAGGATAAATGGAGAACCGCGCCTCACGGATGAGCTTTTCCAGTGCCTCGCCTTTCTGGAAACCAACGTTCTTGATGTTCTTAATACCATTTACCGTCTCTTCCAACGGACCAGTGCCGGCGAAGATGAACTGCACATCCGGCAGTTCTTTACAGACCTTGATGAGCGTGCCGATACCCTTCTCCTCCGAGAAGCGGCCGAAGTAGAGGACGTAATCCTTCTTCGGAGTCTCTTTCCACTCCACCTTATCGATGAAGTTGTGCATTGCCACGGTCTTTGTTGCAAACAGAGGATTGCTGTCCATTTTGCTCTTCATGAACTCCGAGCAGCAGATCATGGTGTCAATGTACTCGTAGGTACCCTTCCACTTCCAGAACTCAGCCTCCATCATGCCGATGGCAGATTTCGCCGTGGAACCGTGGATGCACTTGCCTTTCATGCAGTTCACGAAATGGCCGCCGAGACACTTCTCACAGTTCTGGTGGGTGTTCGGATTGTTCAGCATGTGGTTCGGGCAGACCAGCTGGTAGTCATGTGCCGTGAAGATGATCTTACACTCTCTTCCGGTCTCCTTGCGCCACTTCACGATTTCCAGAATGATGGAAGGTGTCAGTTGGTAGTTGAAATTGTTCAGGTGACAGACATCCGGCTTGAAGTCGTCCAGAACTTTTCTCAGCTGCACCCGTGCTTCCTTGCTGTAGATGGTCTTGATTGGGTAGGTCAGCTTGCTCAGTTTGCTGCCACCGTGAAAGTCCATATCAGATGTATAAGCATTGACCCGGTTGCCCACGCAGCGGCCTTCATGCTCCATACCAAAGTACTGAACCTCATGTCCGTGCTGCTCCAGCGCCTCACCCAATTTGAATATATACGTCTCACTTCCGCCGTTTCGGTGCAGAAATTTATTTAAAATTAGCGTATTCACGTTAAATTTCTCCTCAAGCTTAACACCTTATTTGACTATATCTATATTGCTTGGTTCAATCTCTTCCAAACAAATCTCTCGTGTACACCTTTTCCTTCACATCATCCAAGCTCTTATCGTAACGGTTTGCAATGATTGCCTGGCTCTGTTTCTTAAACTCTTCCAAGTCGTTAATAACACGGCTACCAAAGAACGTGTCCCCATTTTTCAGCGTAGGCTCATAGATGATAACTGTTGCACCCTTGGCCTTAATACGCTTCATAACACCCTGAATGGAACTCTGACGGAAGTTGTCACTGTTACTCTTCATCGTCAAGCGATAAACGCCAACCACAACATCTTTTTCTTTGCTCTCATCCCAACTATCATTTGCTTCGTAAGCACCAGCAATTTCAAGCACACGATCTGCAATGAAGTCCTTACGAGTACGATTGGATTCAACAATTGCTTCAATCAGATTTTCCGGTACATCTGCGTAGTTAGCCAGCAGCTGTTTTGTGTCTTTCGGCAGGCAATATCCGCCATAACCGAAAGACGGGTTATTGTAATGAGTGCCAATACGAGGATCAAGGCAGACACCATTGATAATCTGCTGAGTGTCCAGCCCCTTCATCTCTGCATAGGTATCCAGTTCGTTGAAATAACTGACACGCAGAGCCAAGTAGGTGTTGGCGAACAGCTTAACTGCCTCTGCCTCAGTGAAGCCCATAAACAGCGTGTCGATATTCTCCTTGATGGCACCTTCCTGCAGGAGTTCTGCGAAGGTGTGTGCTGCCTTCACCAAACGAGCATTTTCCACATCCGTGCCGACGATGATACGAGAAGGGTAAAGGTTATCATACAAAGCTTTGCTCTCACGCAAGAACTCCGGACTGAAAATGATATTGTCGCAGTGGAACTTCTCACGAACGCTTGCTGTATAGCCAACCGGGATAGTGCTCTTGATGACCATAATAGCTTCCGGGTTGTACTCAATAACCAGCTTAATCACGGCCTCGACCGCAGACGTGTCGAAAAAGTTCTTCTTGCTATCGTAATTTGTGGGAGCAGCGATAACCACGAAGTCAGCATCAGAGTATGCTTCTTTAGCATCCAGAGTTGCAGTCAGGTCCAGTTCCTTTTCTGCCAGATATTTTTCAATGTACTCGTCCTGAATCGGTGACTTCTTGTTATTGATCTGCTCCACTTTCTCTGGAATAATATCTACCGCTGTCACCTTGTGGTGCTGAGACAGCAGCGTAGCAATGGAAAGGCCAACATAACCAGTACCAGCCACAGCAATTTTTAGGTTGTTAAAATCTCTCATAATCACTTTTTCCTCTTTTGCATACTCGCTGACCAAGGTATCAGCTCCCATATCCTTAACGTGTTTTCTTGGAAAACACGCTTTTAACATACTCATAGCTGTTAATATCGCCAATGTCATATCGCTTACCCGGCATGATGTAAGCGTGCATCGGAGTCTGCTTGCTCAGCCAAGCTGCAAAACTACCTGGTGCGTCATAGCCACAGCCATTGTCCAACGCCTCCTGAATATGCTTTACATCACAGGCACGATAGCAGTAGAACGGCGGCACAGCCAAATCGCCTTTCGGCTCTTTCGGCTTTTCCTCATAGCTGGTAATCAAATCATTGCCATCTAGCGTAATAATTGCCGTTTTCTGCTGCTTTTTCAGCTCGTTTTCTTCATGGCACATCACGCAGGAAGTGTTCTTCTCTTTAGCAAACTCCACGAATTTGCTAAGGCTGAAATCCAGCACATTGTCGCCAGCCATGACCAGCAAATCATCGGTCAGTTTCAGCTTTTCGACCGCCAACTGGATATCCTTCACTGCGCCCAATCTGCTCTCATTGGTGCTGGTGCCATCATCAATCACCGTGATCTCATAAGGCCGAGTTCTTACCTTTTCGTTCTTCCAGTTCTCAAAATGCTGTGCAAATTTGTGGTTGGAAATCACCACGAATTCGTCAAGGTCGGTGGTGTCTACCAGATCATCTACCAGCCAATCAAGAATGGACTTCTCGCCAACTTTCAGAAGCGGCTTCGGAAAATTCTCAGTCAGCGGATAAAGCCGCGTGGCATAACCGGCCGCCAAAATCAAACATTTCATCTATGTATGCTCCTCTATTCATGGATTTCCAGCGGCAGCCCATCCGGATCAAAGAAAAACGTCATCTTTTCCCCTGTGAAGCTATCTGTCCGAATCGGCTCACACTCGATTCCCATCTCGGCCAGTTCTTTCACGGCTTCTTCTACACTTTCCACTCGGAAAGCCAAATGCCGTAGACCACAGGCTTCCGGTCGGTTCACCCGCTTCGGTGGATTCTTCTCTGCAAAAATCTCAAGTTCCGTGTGTTCATCCACCCGAAGATCCAATTTCCAGTCATTTCGCTCTTTCCGGTAATTCTCTCGAATCACCTCAAAACCGAGCTTATCAACATAGAACTTTCTGGCTTTCTCGATGTCAGAAACGATGATTGCAATGTGATGTACGGAACTCAGCTTCATAACTCCACACCATCTGCACTCTCACACAGGTGGAAGCTGTATTTGCCTTCCAGTGCCGGGAATGCTTTCAGATACTCTGCACCCACTTTGGCTTCAATTTCTTCTGCCTTGTCCGGGTCGATCAGTGCCATACAGCAGCCTTTGAAACCTGCGCCAGAGAAGCGGCCGCCGTAGATACCATCAGTATCAGCCATGATTTCATACAGTTTTTTCAGTTCATCGCAGCCGCACTCGTAGCTGTAAATAGAGGACTTACCGCTCTCGAAAACAAGCTGACCGTATCCCTCCAAATCACCTTTACGCCACAGTTCTGCGCCTTTTTCTGCACGGGCAAACTCGCTGTAATAATGCTCTGCTCTCCTACGCCACAGTTCGGGCAGGCGGTCTTTATAGGCTTCAAACACCTCATACGGCACATCGCGCAGCCGGGTATTCGCAAAGGTGTCATAGTCCATGCCTGCATAGCCCATCAACGCATAGGCCGCTGCCTTGCACTCATCCTGCCGCAGATTATACTTGGAATTTTTCAGAGATCGCTCCAGACCAGAGAAGAAAATTGCCACCTTGTAAGGTTTCATCTTCTCGCTAGTCGGAATCAGCTCATAGCTGTCATCTTTCGTATCGAGGTACAGCAGATGATTCTTCTTAGAAAGCACCTCACAGCTCTGGTCGAGCTTGCCGCAGGAAACGCCAACATACTGATTTTCTGCTGCTTTCGCCGTAAGGATCATCTCCATCGGTTCGAGATGGATGTCGTTCACCTTGCACAGTGCCGACAGGAAACAGATGATGACCGATGCAGACGACGACAAGCCACCAATCGGCAGACTTCCTTCAATGATGCCGGACAGACCAATTTTCAGGCGATATTTTTTGCCCAGCATCTTTGCTGCACCGCGCAGATGGTCAGCCCAGTCGCCCTGCTTTTCTTCTGGCACCGCGCTTACAAAGAACTGGGCGCGCTTCGGGAAGTTCAAAGATTGTATTTCCACGACACCGTTCTGTTTCGGGTGGTAGGCCATGTGGATGCCCTTGTCGATTGCCAGACCATTGATTTTTCCATACTGGTGGTCAATATGCGCCCCCAGCGGGCTGATACGGTACGGGCAGAATGCAATGCCAAATGGTTCCTGATGATATAATTCCTTATAAACCTCGACGCACTTCATTGATTTTTCCCTTATTTATAAAACTCAGCGTACCACTCGGCGAAATTCCGCAGACCAGTTCTCAGATCAGTGCTCGGCTTATACCCGAAGTCCCGTTCCAGTGCGCTGGTGTCTGCATAGGTCACAGGCACATCACCCGGCTGCATCGGAACCAGTTCCTTGTGAGCCTCGAAGTCATAATCTTCCGGCAGCACCTTTGCACGGACCAGTTCTTCAGAAAGGATCTGCACGAAGTCCAGCAGATTCTCCGGATTCTGATTGCCGATGTTATAAATGGCATACGGTGGAATCGGCAGACCATCCTCACCATTCTTACGGTCAGGGGCTTTCTTCATCACACGAACGACACCCTCAACGATGTCATCCACATAAGTAAAGTCGCGCTTGCAGTTGCCATAGTTGAAGATCTTGATGGTCTCACCCTTTACCAGCTTGTTGGTGAAACCGAAGTAGGCCATGTCGGGACGGCCTGCCGGACCATACACGGTGAAAAAGCGCAGACCTGTGGATGGAAGGTTGTACAACTTTGAGTAGGCATGGGCCATCAACTCATTAGATTTTTTCGTTGCGGCGTACAAGGACACAGGGTTGTCCACCTTGTCATCGGTGCTGTACGGAACTTTCTTGTTGGAACCATAAACGCTGGAGGAAGAGGCATAAACCAGATGCTCCACGCCGGTCTGACCGTTATCATAGGAATGGCGGCAGGCTTCAAGAATATTGAAAAAGCCGACCAAGTTAGATTCCACATAAGCATCTGGGTTGGTGATGGAGTAACGCACACCAGCCTGTGCCGCAAGGTTAACGACCACAGACGGCTTGTACTTCTCGAACAGCTCGGTGATCAGTTCCTTATCAGCGATGTTGCCTTTTACAAAAGTAAACGTGGGATACTTGGCCAGCTCGTTCAGGCGAAATTCTTTCAGTGCTACATCGTAGTAGGCATTCATGTTATCGATGCCGATAACCGTAGCAGAAGGAGCCTCCTGATAAATTCGCTTCACAAGGTTGGAGCCTATAAAGCCAGCCGCACCTGTGACTAGAATTGTTTTATTCTCTAAATTAACTATACTCATTGCATTTATCTCCTTATTTTTTTGAAGCCTATATTTTAAGTGTCACTGCCTCCGTTCAGATGAAGCACTTCCAATGTATTGTTCATAAACCAGAGTGCTCTATACAAATGCCGGTAGTGATACTGAAAGTCCTTATGATAAAATCATCTGCTGTTGCTGAACCTAGGTAGCGAGATTAAAACTGCTCTCGCAGCTTCACCCATCTCTTAAAAAGTGTCGTAAATACGCTATTTTCCAGGCGCTTTCACTATGTACATCTCACTACCTGCGTTCGGTTAGAGGAGATTATTTATTATCAATACTCTCATCTATTATTTTCTCCTGTACAGTTTCATCGTTTCCTTTACGACTTCATCCCAGTTATATTTCTCGCAGATAAAGTCAGCTGCCTGCTTCTTCATTTTCATAACCATTTCAGGATGGTCACAGGCCTCTTGCAGTTTTTCTCGCAAGTCCTCTACATCCGACTTTTTGAAAATCAATGCCTTATCTTCCACAACCTCTGCGCACTCCGGAATATCCGAAACCAGACAGCAGTTGCCGTAGCTCATTGCTTCCAGTAGACTTAGCGGCATTCCTTCCAAATCAGACGGCAGCGTGTAGATGTAAGCGTTGCTGTATAGTTCATCCAGCATTGCTCCCTGCACAAACCCAGTAAAGAGAATCCGATCGTCACCCTTCGCCAGTTCTTTCAATTCCTCCATAAAGGAATCCGTATCACTAGAGCCGCCTGCGATAACCAGCTTTTTATCCGTCTTGACATTCTTGAAGGCCTCAACCAGATATCGAATCCCCTTTTCCGGCACCAGACGACCGAGGAACAATATGTAGGAATCCTTTTCCAGTCCAAAATTATCTCTGATCAGCTTCGCTTTCCGAACCTCTGGTCGATTTACACCATTAGGGATAAAATGCGTCTCTCTCCCGTAAGTATCCATGAAATATTTCTGAACGCCTTTGCTTAGAACAATGATTTCGTCCGCATATTTCGCAGCATTTTTTTCGCCTTGGTGGATAAACTTAGAACCAAGTCCTGATTGCCATTTCTCGCGGGCCCAGTCCAAACCATGGACGGTAACAACAACTCTTTTCCCAAACATCTTCGGCAGCCATGCAAAGAACGCCGGTCCTTCAGCGTGGATGTGCACCACATCGTATTTTCCAAATGCACTATAAAGTGCCGCAAATGTGGAGGAGCTGACTGCAGCAAGTCCACGCCGTTCAATAGTCGGAACAGGCTTCTGACGGATTCCCTCGTACTCCGTTTTACCAGCATCGTCATATTCTGTACCACTCACATGATGGCCTGCTCTGTTGTAGCAGGTCACGTCACAACCATTCTGTGCCATTCGGGTGCAGAGCTCTTTGACAACGATCTCTACTCCGCCTTCTCTCGATAATCGCTTCTGTCCGAACATCGCAATCGCAAGTTTCTTGCTCATAAATCTTTCCCACAATCCCACTCAATTTCTTCATTAACATCTCAGCCAACACAAAGAGCGGATAGGCTCGTGCACCTGTCCGCTGGCTGTCACCCCACCCTCATGGTCGAGATTTCTTCCTGTGCGGCATTTCTGCCATCCAAAAAGATCAGTCGTTCATTCTTCGGGTAAGAAAATATGAACTTCAGGTTGCGGAGCCTTTCATTCTCTGCCGTACCCTTGTCCCTATTATGACAGCCGCGTATTATATCTCTAGCCCCAGTGCCCGCAACGGCGATTTTGTAATTCTTCATGTTATTTACTCCTCCGACCCTCATCGGGCATATCCTCTAATTTTCTATGTACACATCTGCTCTTCACAGATAGTATTTCTCTCTAATTTCCGCTGTGTGATAACCGCTCACACGGCTAAGTGTTTTCTTATGCTGTCGTATCCAATCACCCCAGCAATCATTGCTTTTCTCGATATTTCGTCTATTTTAATACATATTTTTATCCAGACAGGTTCACTCAACAAAATCAGTTGCATCTTCTTCCGCATTTCTCCGGCGCATATTTATACGCCGCACTCTCCGCCCTCTACATCAAAGTGTTAATCTATTGAGTAAACCCGTTTTCGCTTCTATTTTGCCGGATCTTCCCGTTCCGTCCGTTACTCAACGCCACGCAGATAAATGCAGTTATCAGTATTAACAACCTACTGCACAAAACATGATTTTCAGAGTAAAATGCGGCGTGTATTCATGCAAAAATGCCTATTATCGCATGTGTATTACGCTCCACCATAGACCATCAGACCTCAACTGATTTTGTTGAGTAGACATTTGTCAACACAGCACCAAACTATCAGTCAATGGTGGCCTATTAAAATCACTTACGCTTTTTGAACATCGATTTTTATGTTTTTGACTGACCTCTTACAACAATCCTACTTCAGTAAACTGCGTTGGCCGCACATTTGTGGGCGCAGCAATGACGACAAAATCCACATCGGCGTATACGGCCTTCACGTCCAGCGTTGCATCAAGGTTAGCACTTTCGAATGTTGATCCTTACTCCCCGCGCCCTAACAAGCACACCTTAAACGTTTTAAAAATAATCTTCCAATCCACCCAGAAGCTGCGCTCCTTGACATACTTCACGTCCAGATCCATCCACTCTTCAAAAGAGAGGTCATTGCGATGCGGGGCGATCTGCCAATAGCAGCTCAAGCCGGGAGTCACATACAGACGCTGCTTTTCGTAGTCGCCGTACTGCTCCACCTCGCGTGGAAGTGCCGGGCGGGGGCCAACGATGCTCATATCGCCCTTCAGGATGTTCCACAACTGGGGCAGCTCATCGAGGCTGGTCTTGCGGATAAACTTGCCCACACGGGTAATGCGGGGGTCGTCCTTGATCTTGAACACAGGACCATCCATCTCGTTCTGATCCAGCAGATCGTCCAGCTCTGCCTCTGCATTGGGGCACATGGAGCGGAACTTATAGAACTTAAATGGCTTTCCGTTGCGGCCGATACGTTCCTGACTGAAAACAGGGCCAGCAGACGGATCGTCCACAACAATTGCAATAGCCGTAGCCAGCATGACAGGCGACAGCACCACCAGTGCCAGCGATGACAGGATCACGTCCTGCGTCCGACGCCCGATCCAGTACAGGCGATGGTCGCGCAGATTTTCCTTGCGGTCAACTTCAACTTCCTTATCGATTCCGACAGTATTCGTAGCCATTTTTTCTCCTCACATAAATTCGCGTTTGTTTCTAAATTTCTTGTTTTAACCCGCTTTTGCTGCAACGGTTTCGGCTTGTACCGCCTGCCTAGACGAGTGCTTCGGGTTGCTTTTCTCCCACCGCATCCCGATTTCATCCAGCTTTGCAATCCGCTCCTCTGTCAGCACAGCGCAGCTTTTTTCAGGATTCTGGCGGGTGTACCTCTGCCGCTTGACCCAATTTCCGAGGTTGTAACCGCCCGGAGACACATATTCTGCCGGGACGTTCAGGTCGCCGTGGGCATCAAAATAGCGTTTGGCCTCCTGATACCCTTCGTTCCACTGCCGGTCATTGCGATTGCCCCAGTACATCCCGATGCTGTCCAGCCGTGCGATCTGCTGCTCGGTCAGATTTCCTTGGATCTGTCCCTCTCGCACCCGGCGCTGGGTCGTCAGCCATTCGCCAAGGCTCAATCCCGCCGGTGTGGTATAACGCTTTGGAATATTCAGGTTGCCATGCTCCGCATAGTAAATGCTTGCTTCCGAAAAATAATGGTCCCAACTAGAGGACAAGCTTGCTTGTAGCCGCTCAAACAGCACCCGGCAGTCGTGCACCTGCTCGATGACCTCAAACCGCTCGGTGACGATCTTATCGCCCTCGCCGTTGGCATAGAGCCGGTGAACTGCCTCCTGCATCTCGCCTTGCAGACCCGCAATGCTGCATAGACCCTCGAAGTTGTTGACTACATCGAGGATAAGCGGTGCGGAATTTTCCCCAGCGGTCAAAGCGCGGCCAATCTGCTGCTTGTAGATGATGGGTGAAATGGTGGGCCGGAACAGGATGACACCTGAAATGCCTTCTACATGAACCCCCTCGTTCAGCATGTCGATGCAAAACAGCAGCTTCAGGCGGTCACTTTCATCAGCCTTGAAGTCGGCAAACGCCTTGTCTGTACCGGGGTCATCCGAGTAGGCTTCGTAGACCGCCACTTCCGCATTCACCTTTGCAAACCACTCCGGCACATGGGAGATCATTTCATCCATGTGCTCCTTGTTGGCGCAGAACACGATATACTTTCCAGACTTGTTCGTGATATGATGAGCGAAAACCTTATCCAATCCATCTGCCTGTTCCAAGGCGCGGCGCAGGGCATCCAGATATTTTTGATTTACATCCTGAATGCCGGGAGAACGCAGATTGTCCACTCTTGTCTGATAGCGTGCCAAGTCTTTCTGGTACTGATAGACGGTGGTCACATAGTTCGGAGTAGGCAAAATACCCCTGACGATTGCTTCGCCAAGGGTCATTTTACTTGCAATGTAGCTCTTTTCGGTGCCGGTGGGGTGGACAATGGCAGCCTTGCCATACTGGTCCATCATCCGGACTGCCGCATGATATGCTTTCTCGTTGTGCTCAAACAGACGCAATGCCACCTTGTTCACCCCTTTCCGCAATAAAGGGATATCCTCCACATAGAAAATGGAGGATACCGGTTTTTCGACATCATTGTCTGGAGTCTCCTATTATTTTATCATGGTTATATCTGGGAATCAATAGAGTTCCTTGCAAATGTATCCCATATGACCTTAGAAAAAAACTCGCAGAAGCTGAAAGTTTTTTGCACGTTGCCCAGTTCTGCATGAAAAATCCAGCTAAAAACGAAGGTGGACAAAATAAGGGGTCAGATGGGTGTCCAAGCCGTACCATGATGCAAAAAGCCCCCGGCATACCGCCGGGAGCCTAAACAGAAAATTATTCTCTTTTAGGAAACAGTACAAAGTGCAACAGAGTATGTATCTTTGCTTGAAAAAGTGAAGGTTACAACAAAGTTTGCTCTCACCGTTGCACCATATCCGTTTTGAGCATCAACCCAGCCTTTTACTGTCCATGTGTTGCCATTGCGTCCAATCGTTGCTTCTGTCGTGGTACAGAACTGTGCCGTTGAAGGTGATTTCAACTTTTCCTTAACGGCATTTTCAGCTATCACAAAAGCGTCAAACTTATCATGTCCATAGCTATCCTTGCCGTTTCCGTTAGCTATAACGTCAGAGCTTCCGTCACCTGTTGCCGATATAGAATCATTCTTTCTGTTACTTTCAGAGCTAGAGCCGCTATCTCCGCTATTTGAACCACCCGTTGACCATTTTTTCCGGCCTTGCGTTTTTGTATACGTTGTATCGTTTATAATTTCAAGTTCGCCCTCTGAAACATAATATCGTTCTCCATCACTTACCAAATGTGTCACAATATACGGAGTTTTCGCACCACCTTCACGTCCTCCACTCATGATTGTATCTAATCCCTCACGATACATTTTCTTATATATGCTTACTATCTCATCTTTATCTTTGTTATTTAGATTATCGCTTCTTATTTGGATTCCGTTATATGTAGTATTTTTATAGGTTGTATCTACCTCAGCTTGTGGATTTTCCAGACCGCATTCTTTTGCCAGCTTTTCAGCAACACACAAAACAAATTCTTCTTCCCCTTCTTTATCTCCTACAAGTTGGTACGCCTTTGTAGCTGCTACAACTGCTTCTTTATATTTTCCTTCTTCCAAAAGGTTCTCAGCTTCATCTTTCAAAGATTCAAATTTTTCTAGTGAATCGTTTAATGCTTCACCGCTATCTGAACTTGCCACATCCTGAACTACCGTGCTGCTTGACAGGCTTTCGCTGCTAGAACTTGACGATGTACCACACCCTGCAAGCAGTATCGCACATAGTACTACCATACCAAACACTTTCATCTTTTTCCGCATTTTGACCTCTCCTTCTTGTTCAAGTTGACATTCTTGCTCTCATTATACACGATTAAACTACACTTGTATACGCTATGACGAAATAAATTATTATTGTAGTCTATTATTTTGTACTTTTTCAAGCTACACTTGTAGTAAATAAGAGGTGTAACATGGAAAACCATACAGAGAAAAAGTTAATCATTCGTCCCCGGAGGGCTGCATTAGGTAAGACTTCCGTTGTATCAGTGCGTCTTTCGGACGACATGATAAAGCGTTTGGATACTATCACAGACAGAACAGGCCATAGCCGAAATGAGTTGATCCAGCTATGCGTTGAGTTCGGTTTGGATAACATGGAAATCAAAGAAGATTGATTCTCTAATCTAACAAAAGAATAACACCATAAGGGGCGGTTGCATCTTATTTTGCAGCCGTCCCTTATTTCGTTATTGCTTATCGTTTTTCTGTGAATCAAGAACTTCGTTTCTGCTCGATAATTACGAATTGACCCTTTTGCCAAGTGCCGACACTCACAATCAAACAAAAATCCATCTCTTGCTTCTTTCAACAACATAACAAAAACACCCTTCCCTCTGCGGAAACCCGCAAAAGGAAGGGTGTTGAACTCAATATCCTGTTGTCGTACCAATCACAGCATGTTCGTACCAGCAAAGCCAATACTAGTTGTCATTCAGCACGGCACCTCAAGCACTTTTGAGCGTAGAGCTGTGATTAGCAGTTCTCAGCGAAGTACTTAATGGTACGGACCATCTGAGAGGTGTAGGAGTTCTCGTTGTCGTACCAAGACACGACCTGAACCTGATAGGTGTCGTCGTCGATCTTAGCGACCATGGTCTGGGTAGCGTCGAACAGAGAGCCGTAACGCATGCCGATGACATCGGAAGAAACGATCTGATCCTCGTTGTAGCCGAAGGACTCAGAAGCAGCAGCCTTCATAGCAGCGTTGATAGCTTCCTTGGTGACGTCCTTGCCCTTGACGACAGCAACCAGAATGGTGGTGGAGCCGGTGGGAACAGGCACACGCTGAGCAGAGCCGATCAGCTTGCCGTTCAGCTCAGGGATGACCAGACCGATGGCCTTAGCAGCACCGGTGGTGTTGGGGACGATGTTCTGTGCGCCAGCACGAGCACGGCGCAGGTCGCCCTTGCGCTGAGGACCATCCAGAATCATCTGGTCGCCGGTGTAAGCATGAACGGTGGTCATGATACCGGAAACGATGGGATAGGTCTTGTTCAGGGTGTTAGCCATGGGAGCGAGGCAGTTGGTGGTGCAGGAAGCAGCGGAGATGACCTGATCCTCAGCGGACAGGGTCTTCTCGTTGACGGAGAAGACGATGGTCTTCAGGTCGTTGCCTGCGGGAGCAGAGATGACGACCTTCTTTGCGCCAGCCTGAATGTGAGCCATGCTCTTCTCCTTGCTGGTGTAGAAGCCGGTGCACTCCAGAACGACATCCACGTTCAGCTCGCCCCAAGGAGCATCCTTTGCGTCCTTGACAGCGTAGATCTTGATCTCCTTGCCGTCGACGATGATGGAATCCTCAGTAGCCTCGACGGTGTGCTTGCCTTCGCCGATCTTGCCGCAGAAAGAACCCTGAGCAGTATCGTACTTCAGCAGGTGAGCCAGCATCTTGGGGCTGGTCAGGTCGTTGATTGCGACGACCTCGTAACCCTCAGCATCAAACATCTGACGGAAAGCCAGACGGCCAATACGACCAAAACCATTGATAGCAACTCTAACAGCCATGTTAATAATACCTCCTAAATGTTCTTACCCTTTTCATCGGATAATCTCACGGTGTTTTTATTGTAGTCCAAAATGCGAAAAGTTTCAAGTGTCTGCCAAAAAATTAACAACTCAATTTTACACTTTTTGGCTTTTGTATGATTTTTCTACCTCTTCTCGGCCGCTTTTCGGCAATTCAGCCAAGAGAGTGCTTACTCCCGGCTCTCGAAGGCAGCGGCTGCGGCGATGCGCACCACGGCAAAAACCCCCAGAACGCCCACGCACGCAATGCCGAGGCCGAAGAAGATGGCGGGAAGATTGGTCAGCTTGAACTGGGAAGGCATGGCCAGCGTCAGGGTCTGGGGCAGCTCCCAGCAGAAGGCCAGCATGAAGCTGGCCAGACCGGACATACACAAAAGCTTTCCGTCCGACGTTTCAGGCAGCCAGAGCGCCCGCACGAGGCTGGACAGGAAGAGCAGCACCGCCAGCATCTCCCACACCATGACGGTGGGCGAGACGCGGTGCCAGCTGGAGCTGTTCTCCATGAAACGGCTCAGCACGCACCAGTAGAACACCAGCGTGCCCCAGATGCCGGAGGCCATGCTCTTGGCCGGGAGCTGCCCGTCCGGCCGGAGCCATTTGCGGCCCAGCAGAACGAGCCAGACCGCGCAGAGCACCTCCAGCACAGCCCGGACGACGGCGCCGATGCCGGTCAGCCCCACGGCCAGCCGGGCCAGCGCCGCAAGGGCGAAGAATGCCCCGGCCATGATCGTCACCGTGCCGGAGGCCTTGCAGTGGTTCCGCAGTTCCTGCGGCCCATGGGCCAGCTTTCGGCCAATGCAGATGGCCGCCAGCACGCCCACGGCCATCGCCGCATAGCGCAGCCAGACCGGGCCGACGGCGCACAGGCCGCTTTCCAGATCGGTCCAGAGGCCAAGGTCCAGCGCACGGCCGATGGTCAGCGCAGTTCCTACAACGAACAGAAGTTTGATCCGTGGATTCATCAGCGTTCCTCGATTGGTTTATATTTCTGGCGCACGCCCAGATATTTGTAGGCGGGCCGGATGATACGGTTGGCGAAAACGACCTCCTCGACGCGGTGGGCGCACCAGCCCGGCACACGGGCGATGGCGAACAGCGGGGTGTAGAGATCCTCGGAGATGCCCAGCATGTTGTAGATCAGGCCGCTGAACAGGTCCACATTGGCGCAGACGGGCTTGGTACTGCCCTTTTCCTCGGCGAAGATGCCGGGGGCCAGCCGCTCGATGCTGCACAGCATGTTGTACTCTTCCTCAAAGCCTTTCTCGTAAGCCAGATGGCGGGCACGATTTTTCAGGATGACCTCGCGGGGGTCGCTCACGGTGTAGACCGCGTGGCCCACACCGTAGATCAGGCCGGAGCCGTCGCCCGCCTGTTTGCGGAGGATGCGGCGGAGGTACTCCCGCACCTCGTCGTCATCTTCGGGGTTCTCCACGTGCTTGAGGATATCCTGCAATTGGCGGTTGACCATCAGGTTCGCGCCGCCGTGCTTGGGGCCCTTCAGCGCGCCGATGGCCGCCGCGATGGCCGAGTAGGTGTCGGTGCCCGACGAGGAGAGCACGCGGGCGGTGAAGGTGGAGCAGTTGCCGCCGCCGTGGTCGGCATGGACCAGCAGACACATATCCAGCAGCTTCGCTTCCTCGTGGGTGAACTTCTGGTCCGGGCGGTAGGTGCTGAGGATGTGCTCTGCCGTGCTCTGGCCGGGCTTGGGCAGGTGGAAGAACATGCTCTGCTTGTCGTAATAGCGGCGCTTCATCTGGTAGGCGTTCACCATCATGGTGGGCATACTGGCGATGAGGTTGATGCTCTGGTTCAGGATGTTCTCAAGGCTCAGATCCTCGGCGTGCTCGTCGTAGGAATACAGGCCCAGCACGCAGCGCTGCATCTTGTTCATCACGTTGGGCGAGGGGGCGTTCATGGTATCCATGAAGCCGTCGGGCAGGGCCCGGTGCTCGGCCAGCAGCTCGCAGAACTCGTCCAGCTGGCTCTGGTTGGGCAGACTGCCGAACAGCAGCAGCCAGATGACCTCTTCGAAAACGAAGCGGTCGTTGCGGTAGGCCTCCTCCACGATCTCCTCGATGTTGACGCCCCGGTAGATCAGCTTGCCGGGGATGGGAATGACATGCCCCTCCTGATCCTTTTTGTAGCCAACCACATCGCATACATTGGTCAGACCGGCGAGGACGCCGGTGCCATCCGGGTTCCGCAGACCGCGCTTGACCCCCAGCCGCTCGCTGGTCTCCGGGTCGATGTAGTTGTTGGCGATGTACTCTTCGCACAGGGTCCGCATCATCTGCGGGGACAGAGTTGCCACCTCTGCGTGCTTATAGTTCATGCGTAAACTCCCCTTTCTATTCTTACTTTATACTTTTCCCTGCCATCCACACTGATGGCATGAGTCTATCATAGCGCTTTTGTGAAACAAATTCAAGAAGAAGATGAAATCTGCGCTTTTTCTCCCGGCGGTTCTGCTACACTGGCCGAAACGAAACTGCCTGTCCGGGAGGGGTCCTGTGATGAAACGCACCTTTTTTCTGCTCTGTGCCGTGCTGCTCGTAGCGGGCAGTCTGCTGCCGCTGGCCGGGTACCGGCTGGCCACTGCCGCGCTGGGCCGGGCGGCCCCGGAGGCGGCCCCGGAGAGCGCCCCGGAACCGGCGGCATCCGACCCGGCCGCCCTGCCGGAAGCTGCCGCGCCGCCCTCCGATCAGGACAGCGAGAGCTTCCTCATCCGGGACCTGAGGGACGGAGCCGTGGCGGCGGTGCCGCGGCGGGAGTATCTGATCGGGGCAGTGGCGGCGGAGATGCCGATCACGTGGCCGGACGAAGCGCTCAAGGCACAGGCCATTGCTGCCCACAGCTACGCGCTCTACTGCCGGGATCACGCAGCCGACCCCGCTGCCGGGTGGCTGACGGCGGACCCGGCCCGGCGGCAGGGCTACCTGACCGACACGGTCCTGCGCAGCTACTGGGGCACGGCCTACGAAGAGAATCACGCCCGGCTGGCGGCGCTGGTGGACGCGGTGGAGACGCAGGTGCTGTACTATGACAACGCCCCCGCCGGGACCAGCTATTTTGCCATCTCCAACGGGCAGACGGAAGCCAGCGAAAACGTCTGGGGCAGCGCCGTCCCCTACCTCGTCCCCGTGGACAGCAGCACCGACCGGGAGGCCGATCATTTTACTTACACGGTCCAGTTTTCCACCGCGCAGACCGAAGAGCTGTTGAAAGGGCTGGGCCTCGCCCCGGACCTTTCCGCACCGGAAGGCTGGTTCGGGGTGGCCGCGCTGACCCCCTCCGGCTATGTGGCTTCCCTGCCGGTCTGCGGGCAGACGATCACCGGCCCGGCCCTGCGCAAGGCGCTGGGGCTGCGGAGCGCCTGTTTCACGGTGCAGTACCAGAACGGGACGTTTTTCTTCACCACCATGGGCTACGGCCACGGGGTCGGGCTGAGCCAGTGGGGCGCCAAGGCGCTGGCCCAGCAGGGGCAGACCGCCGCGCAGATCCTCGCCCACTACTTCCCCGGAACGGAACTGCGCCAGTAAACAGCAAAGCAGCCGGACATTTCTGCCCGGCTGCTTTGCTGATCGAAAGGACGTTTTTAAGAAAGATCACTGAAACATGCCGTCCAGCCAGCTCCAAATGTCGCCGGCGGTATCGGAGGAAGTCGTCTCCTCTGTGGGTGCGGGTGCGGCTTCGGCAGCTGCTTCCGTCTCCTCAGCGGCCACAGCGGCTTCCAGCTCTTCCAAGCCGGTGCCGTCATCGTTGGCGTCGGAGGTGATGTACCAGTAGCAGGACGCGCCGGAGATGGAGATGCTGGCACTGGACAGGGGCACACGCCCCGCAGAAACGCCGTTGGCCGGATCGGAGCAGTAGAACACACCGTCGGTGTAATCGGTCAGGATCACCGCGTGGGGCTGGCGGCGATCATAAAGAACGATGCCTTCCGGGTGCTCGGCGAGGATCTGGATGAGGGCCTCGGTCTTGGCGGCCTTGCCGGAAGGAAGGGTGGCGTAGCCCACGTGCATCGCATTGTATGTAAAACTGTGGGACAGACCGCCGGACCATGCCGTGCTCTTGATGCTGTTCTCGGTCACATCGACCCAGCCGTCCAGCCCATCGAAGTAAGCGCGGCGGCGGAGCATCATGGCGGCGGAGGCCAGTGTGCAGGTGCCGCCCCGGCTCTGCTTGAAGTAGAACCCGACGTCCACGTTCAAGTCCACGGCCAGCGCGGCGGGCAGCAGCGTCAGTATCAATGCCAGCGTCATCATCAGTGCCGACAGTTTTTTCCATGCGTGGTGCGGTGCAGTTTCCACCTTTTTCATCTCCCTTGAATTTCGTCATCATTCACTGGTGTAAAGTATACCAGCCTGTTACACTTTTGTAAACACTTCCTTCGCATTTTTCTCAATATTTACACGCTTTGGTCACAATTCAGAAGCACCTTGCACAAAAGGTAACGGTGGGCTTTGTGGGGTTTGGACAAAGGCCCGCGCCGCCTCTGGCGGGTCTGCCCTCTTCCTACCGAAAGCACCCGCTAAACTGGGGCCCAGCGGCCACGGCAGCGGGCTTGCCCTCTCCGTCATCGCTTCGCGATGCCACCTCTCCCAAAGTGAGAGGCCTTGGCAGTCCGCGAAGTTTCCGGTTTAATACTTTACGCCCTGCTGCCGCAAAGGAGCCGAAGGCGTTACGCGGAGACTTTCCGCCTTTGCCAAGGGCTCCCACTTTGGGGGAGCTGGCAAAGCCGTCAGGCTTTGACTGAGAGGGCAAGCCCGGCAGAGGGAAGGCTGCGCCTTTGTTTAGCACTGCGCAAGAGAAGGCAAAAGCGAGCCCGCTTCCGGGGAGGCTTCACCTCAGTTTAACTGGTGCTTACGGTCGGACGAGGCCGCCCCCGACTCGCCTATTCCATTTCTCCTGCAAATATGGTATACTTGCCCCGAAATCGAAACTTTGCAGGAGCGCATTTATGAAAGCAACCATCGTCATCCCCAACATCAACGGCAAGGGCTGGCTGAAGGACTCCATCGAGTCCGTCTATGCCCAGACCGAGCAGGACTTCCAGCTCATCGTGGTGGACAACGGCTCCACCGACGAAAGTCTGGAACAGGCCCGCAGCTATTGCAGCCGCCCCAACTTCACGCTGATCGAAAACGGGCGGAACACCGGGTTTTCCCACGCGGTCAATCAGGGCATTGCACGGGCAGAGAGCGAATTCGTGGTGCTCTTCAACAACGACGCCTTCGCCGAGCCGGAGTGGCTGGCCGAGCTGATCCGGGCCGCCGAGAGCGACCCCAAGATCTTTGCGGTGCAGAGCCTGATGATCCGCCACTTTGACCGGGAGCTGGCCGACGATGCGGGCGATTATGTGACATGGATGGGCTTTGCCTGCAAGACCGGCGACGGCCGCCGGGCCAGCCGCTATACCAAGCAGAAGCGGATCTTCTCGGCGTGCGGCGGCGCGGCGCTCTACCGCAAGCGCATTCTGGACGAGATCGGCGGCTTCGACGAGAACTTCTTCGCCTACTTCGAGGATGTGGACCTGAGCTGGCGGGCCAACAATGCGGGCTACAAAAACATCCTCTGCCCCACCGCCAAGTGCTACCACATCTGCGGAGCCAGCACCGGTGCGGTCAAGTACAACGCCTTCAAGAGCCAGCAGAGCGGCCGCAACAGCATCCTGCTCCCGCTCAAGAACGAGCCGCTGCTGATGCTGATCGTCAACTTTCTCCCGCTGGCGCTGGGCTATCTGCTCAAGTATTACAAGTTCCACAAGCAGGGCTTCGGCGACGCATGGGACAAGGGGATGCACGAAGCCTTCGACCTGCTCCGCTCCGGCAACCTCGGCAAGCGCCCCTTCCGGCTGAAGGACCTGCCCCACTACCTGCTCATGGAGGTGTGGATGATCTGGAACATGATCCCCTATTTGTGGTATCGGCTGGTCGTGGTGCGGTTTGATCTGAAATGATCTCTCATAAAGCAGAACCACCCCGGTTCCGGGCGCTGCAAGCGCCTTGGAGCCGGGGTGGTGTTTTGTTTCTGCGGTTTGCCTTAGGCGGCGGTGCTCTCCGCAGCGGCCTCGCCGGAGGCAGCCGTGCTCTCCGCAGCGGTGCTGTCGGCAGCGGGAGCGCTCTCCGCCGGGGTGCTGTCCGCGGACTCAGCGGGGGCGGCTTCCTCGGAAGAGACGGCACCGGAGTCACCGGCGGCGGCGAGGATGGCGTCCTGCACCTCGCTCTCGGCCATGGGGGCCGGCTCGGAGGCGGCTGCGGCGGTGGATTCGGGCTTGGTCTCGCTGTCGGTCAGGCCGGTGAGGTACCAGCTGCCGTTCTGGCGGCGGAACAGGTAATCCATATACTTGGTGGGCGTGTCGGACAAGGTGTTCAGGATGCTGTCGTCGGTGCTCTGGGTGGGGATATAGCCCACGGTGACGTGGAGCAGGCCGTCCTTCTTGAACAGCTTGGTCACGGTGGCGCTGTAGCTGCCCACACTGCCGGTGACGGGGATCTTGTAGCACTGGGTCGTCTCGTCGAACTCGACGGTCATATCCTCCATCTCGAAGGTCTTATGGTTCATCTTGAAGCTGGGGCCCACGAGCTTGGCAAGGTAGGCGTCCACATCCACCGAGGGGAGCAGGAGCTGCTCGGTGTCGGGGTCGGTGTTGTAGTTGTCGAAACTGCCCTGCGTCTCCTGAATGCTGTACACGCAGCCCCAGACCGCCGCTTCGCGGAGGGTCAGGTCGTCGATGTTCTCAATGCCGTCGAAGGGCACGGGGTCGAACAGGACAAGGCCTTCCAGCTCATCCTCGTACTCCTGCCGCTGCTGGGTATCGTCAAACAGCTTTGCCACGGTGCGCACACCCGCGCGCACCACGGTGACCGCGCCCACCAGCACCAGCACTGCCACCAACAGGCCAAGGGCCTGACGGGCACGGCGGCGGTGGAGCCGGGCGTGTTCTTCCGGGGTCATATAGGTTTTCATCTTGATTTTCGTCTCCTAAATTGGACTGTAGTCGGTCATACCGGGTCTTAGTATACCACGTTTTGCCCCGAAGTGCAAAATCCGGGGAGTGGATTTTTTGTGAAAGCGCGTTTTATTCCCACGTTTTCCAGACATCCGGCTGATAGCCCACGGTGGCTTTGCGGCCGTTGCGGACGATGGGCGTCTTGAAGAGCTGCTGGTTCTCGAAGAGCTTATCCTCCTTCTGCCAGTCCACGAGGGCGTCCAGCAGGGCGAGGGTCTGCTTATCCTTGGCCGCCGGGTCCACCAGCTGCTGCCAGCCGCCCAGCGCGCGGGCCACGTTCTCGAACTCGCCGCGGCTCATCTCCTTTTCCTTCAGGTCGATCATCTGGAACCGGATGCCCCGCTCCTTGAAGTAGCGCTGGGCCTTTTTGGTATCGAAGCACTTGCTCGTGCCGAAGATCTGGATGTTCATGCGTTTGTCCTCCCAAAAGTCTCTTTTCATTGTATCATACTCCGGCCCGGTTGCATAGGGATATTTCACGGCCCCGCCGGGCAGACTAGCGGCAGACTGAAGTTTGGAGGTATGTTTTATGAAAGCATTCGTTGACCCTGACCTGTGCATCGGCTGCACCCAGTGTGCCGGTATCTGCCCGGAGGTGTTCTCCATGGAGGGCACGCTGGCCGTGGCCCAGCCCGGCGAACTTTCCGGCGAACTGGTCCCCACCGCCATCGACGCGGCGCAGAACTGCCCCGTCTCGGCGATCACCCTCTCGGAATAAGGAAAACTCCCTGAAAATTTTCAAATATCCCTCCGATCCCTGCGATTTTGTGCTATACTATAAGGTGTGAAATTATGGATCGGAGGAAAATCGCCCATGCGTTTACTGGTCATTGACGGCAACAGCATCGCCAACCGCGCCTTTTTCGGCATCAAGCTGCTGACCACCAAGGACGGCCGCTATACCAACGCCATTTTCGGCTTTCTGAATATTCTGAACTCCCTGCTCAAGGAGTGCTCCCCGGACGAGGTCGCCGTGGCGTTCGACCTCAAAGCCCCCACCTTCCGCCACAAGATGTACGACGGCTACAAGGCCACCCGCCACGGGATGCCCGACGAGCTGGCCCAGCAGATGCCGGTGCTGAAGGAGCTCCTGACCGACCTCGGCTACCGGCAGGTCACCGCCGAAGGCTGGGAGGCCGACGACCTCCTCGGCACGCTGGCCGCTGCCTGTGACGCCCGGAAGGACGACTGCTTCCTTGCCACGGGAGACCGCGACAGTCTGCAGCTGGTAAGCGAGACCACCACCGTGCTGCTGGCTACCACGGCGCTGGGCCGCAGCAAAACCGTGGCCATGGATGTGGCCGCCATCGAGGAAAAGTACGGCATCCAGCCGAGGCAGCTCATCGAGGTGAAGAGCCTGATGGGCGATGCGTCCGACAACATCCCCGGCGTGCGGGGCATCGGCGAAAAGACCGCCCTCGCCCTTGTGCAGAGGTTCGGCACGCTGGAAAACGTCTACGCCAACCTCGATGACAAGATCATTAAGCCCAAGCAGCGGGAACACCTGCTGGAGTGCCGGGCCGATGCGGAGCTGAGCCATCTGCTCGGCACCATCCGCACCGATGCCCCCATCGACACCGCCGAGGGGGCTTACAAGGTCGGCGAAGGGAACAAGGGCGCCGCCGTGCGGTTGATGCAGGAGCTGGAGCTCCACACCCTCATCCCCCGGTTCGGGCTGGACGGCGTAGCCCCGGAGGCCGCGCCCGAAGAGGTCCCCACGCTGGAGGGCACCGTCTCCGATCTGCCCGAAACCCCCGCCGGGCATTATCTGGTGGCCACCCGCCCCGCCGTCATGGGCCGCGCGGGCGTGAAAAATGTCGTTTTGCAGCCGGAAGCGTGGTACGCCGTGCAGGGCAGCACCGTCTACCCCCTGAACAGCGGCGAGCTGGTGCAGCTGCTGGACGCCCCCGGCGTGACGCTGGACGTCTTCGACTCCGCTCCCCTCTACGCGCTGGCCATGGCCCACGGCGGCTGGGGCAGCAGCATCGTCTGGGACGGCAAGCTGGCTGCCTACCTGCTGGACGCCTCGGCCTCCAAGTATCAGGTCACCGAGCTGCTGACCAGCTACCGCGCCAAAGCCGCCTTCACCTGTGAGGCGTGGCCCGACGCAGGGGGCCTTGCCGACCTGTTCGCCAAGATGAAGGCCGAGATCACCGCGCTGGGCGAGGACAAGCTCTACAACGAGATCGAATTCCCGCTGGCACAGGTGCTGGCCGACATGACCCGCACCGGCATCCTTGTGGACCGGCAGGGCGTCGAGGAGTTCGGGCTGCGGATGCGCACCGAGCTTTCGCAGGTGCTGGCCCGCATCCAGATGGAGACCGGCAGCACCAGCTTCAACCCCAACAGCCCCAAGCAGCTGGGCGAAATGCTCTTCGACACCATGGGCCTCCCCCACGGCAAAAAGACCCAGCGCGGCTGGTCCACCGACGCAGAAACGCTGGAAGCCCTGCGGGACTACCCGCTGGTGGAAGACATTTTGCAGTACCGCGCCTACCAAAAGCTGAATTCCACCTATGTGGAAGGGCTTTTGAAGGTCATGGGCGAGGATGACCGGGTCCACACCCGGTTCAACCAGACCGAGGCCCGGACGGGCCGCCTTTCCTCCGACAACCCCAACCTGCAGAACATCCCCATCCGCACCGAGCTGGGCAGCCAGCTCCGGGCCTATTTCATCGCGAAGCCCGGCTGGGTGCTGGTGGACGCCGACTACAGCCAGATCGAGCTGCGCATCCTCGCCCATGTCACCGGCGACGAACACATGCAGCAAGCCTTCCTCTCCGGCGAGGACATCCACCGCTCCACGGCGGCCCGGATCTACAATCTGCCGCCGGATCAGGTCTCGCCCCGCATCCGCTCCTCGGCCAAGGCCATCAACTTCGGCATCATGTACGGCAAGGGTGCCTACAGCCTTTCCAAGGACATCGGCGTGTCGGTGAAAGAGGCCGACGCCTTCCTCAAGAGCTATCTGGCCGCTTTTCCCAAGGTGAGCGGCTATATGGATAAGACCATCGCCGACGCGCGGGCCTGCGGCTACGTCTCCACCCTGTTCGGACGCCGCCGCGCCCTGCCGGAGCTGACCAGCACCAACCACAACATCCGGGCCAGCGGCGAGCGGATGGCCCGCAACACCCCCATCCAAGGCACCGCAGCGGATGTCATCAAGCTGGCCATGGTGCGGGTCTGGCGGCGGCTGCGGGACGAAAAAATGGAGAGCCGTCTCATCCTGACCGTCCACGATGAGCTGATCGTGGAGGCACCGGAAGCGGAGGCCGAAAAGGCCGCCGCCATCCTGCGGGAAGAGATGGAAGGCTGTGTGCAGTACGCCGTGCCCCTGAGCACCGACGTCCACATCGGCAAAAACTGGCTGGAGGCCCACTGAATCATGATCGTATTAGGAATCGAATCCACCTGCGACGAGACTGCCGCAGCCCTTGTGGAGGACGGACGGAAGCTGCTGAGCAACGTCATCTCCACCAGCGTGAAGGAACAGGCGCTGTACGGCGGCGTCGTGCCGGAGATCGCCAGCCGCCGCCACTGCGAGTTCATCAGCGCCACCGTGAAAAAGGCCCTGCTGGACGCGGGCAAGACCATCGACGACGTGGATGCTGTGGCCGTGACCTTTGCGCCCGGCCTCATCGGGGCCGTTCTGGTGGGGGTGAACTTCGCCAAGGGGCTGGCCTATTCGGCAAACAAGCCGCTGGTGCCCGTGCACCATCTGCGGGGCCACATCGCCGCCCTCTACCTGACCCACCCGGAGCTGAAGCCGCCCTTCCTCTGCCTTGTGGCCTCCGGCGGCCACAGTCACATCGTGGAAGTGCAGGACTACACCCACTACCACATCCTCGGCCACACCGTCGATGATGCGGCGGGCGAGGCCTTTGACAAGGTGGCCCGGACGCTGGGCCTCCCCTACCCCGGCGGGCCCAGCGTGGCCAACGCCGCCAAGACCGGCAACCCCAAGGCCTACCGTCTGCCGGTGCCCCACGTAGAGGGCAAGTACAACGTCAGCTTCTCCGGCCTGAAGACCGCCGTGCTGAACGAAGTGAATCAGGCCCAGATGAAGGGCACGGAAGTCAACGTGCCCGACCTCGCGGCCAGCTTCCAAGAGCGGATCGCGGGCATCCTTGCCGAAAAGCTGCTCCTCGCCGCCGCCGACACCGGGGCGAAGCAAGTCTGCCTTGCGGGCGGCGTAGCCGCCAACGGCCGTCTGCGCCAACTGGTCAACGATGGGGCCCAGAAGCTTGGGGCCAAGGTCTACTTACCGGAGCTGAAGTTCTGCGGCGACAACGGCGCCATGATCGCAGCCCAAGGCTACTACCAGTACATCGCCGGCCACACCGCCGGGCTGGAGCTGAACGGTCTGCCCACCCTGCCCATCGACTACGAATAAGAAAGAGAGCAAGAGGTCTGCGCCACGCGCAGACCTCTTGCTCTTTTCTGTTCCACTTTAGTATTTGAAATAGAACCGGACCTCGCCGATCTTCTTTTTCCGCAGCAGGAAGGCCGCCGGGATGAGGTAGACCAGCACCGACGAGAGCATCGTGATGTCGTAGCCGCTGACGCTTTCGGCCACCGTCTCGGTGCCGTAGAGCCCGCCCATCAGCATGGACAGAATGTCCATCCCGCCGTGGAGGAAGACCGTGACCCAGAGGTTGCCGGTGCGGAAATAGATGGCCCCATACAGCACGCCCAGCGACGTGGCGAAGACGCACTGCATCAGCACCCCCAGCGGGGCGCTGGTGAACAGGTTGGTCAGGTGGGCGCAGCCGAACAGCACGCCGGACAGCAGACACGCCTTCCAGATGCCGCCCCGGCTGGTGCCGAAGTGCTCCAGCAGCGTTTCCGCGACCACGCCCCGAAACAGAAACTCCTCCGCGACGCCCACCAGCATCATGTTGGCGAAAAAGCTCAGGATGCGCCACAGCGGCAGCAGGGTGCCGTCCGCCGCGAGGCCGAACAAGAGCTTCACGTACAGGTTATAGGCCAGCAGCGCCGCCGGGTACATGCCCACCAGCAGCCCATTGAAAAAGCCGCAGCCCCGCCGCGTCAGCAATTGCGCCTTGCCCGTGCGCCGCAGCAGCACCACCGCCACGCCGACGCCCACCAGCTCCTGAATGCAGCCCAGCAGGTAATCATCCGCATAGGCAAAGTTGAAGCGGAACAGGAGCAGGGCGATCACCACAAGATAGGATGTAACGAACAAGCTCCCCAGAAACACCGTCTCCGCCCCGATACAATAGAGGAGCGGATGGTTCTTGCGCAGACGTTTGAGCATGGCGATTTCCTCCGTTGCTGAAATGTTGCCTTTATTGTATCATATTGAGAGGAATTGTTCAAATAAAACGATGCAGCGCCGGCTCGGAGCCCACGAAAAAAACTTCGAAAAAAGTGTTGACAAGAGGGGTGTTTGATAGTATAATATCCCTTGTCAGCGGCGCTTACCGCTCCTGACAAAACCGAATATTGGGGATTTGCATAGTGGTAGTGCGGTAGACTCTGACTCTACTTGTGGGAGTTCGATTCTCTCATCCCCAACCAGACCGCAGCCGAAAAGCTGCGGTATTTTCGGGGCATAGCGCAGTTGGTAGCGCGCTTCGTTCGGGACGAAGAGGCCGTGGGTTCAAATCCCGCTGCTCCGACCAAAATTGCACGTCGATCCGTTAAGGATTGGCGTGCTTTTTTCTTTTTCCGCAAAATCCTCCGTATCTTCAGGCAGGAAGCATAAAACAAAAAGCTCAGCGCACGTTCATGCGTTGAGCTTTTTTGGTGGGCGCGGGTGGATGTCGCGAGCCGCGCTGCTAAAAACAGCCCACTGGGCTGTTTTTGCGCTGTCTTCTGCGACAGCGCCGCAGCTGTTCGAATCCACCCGCTCTATGAGTCTAGCCTTGTTGCAAAACAAAAGCCTCAGCGTACTTGTATACGCTGAGGCTTTTTGGTGGAGCGAAGCAACCTAAATCCGAACCATTGCCCTCTGGGGCATCTTTGGCGGCGATTTCATCGAAAGTGA
>OCHO01000596.1_pt1 | contig 28155 bp, 9 predicted proteins | sample 1538441 | NCBI WGS metagenome assembly OCHO01 (sample SAMN04571691, study PRJEB22368) | human gut metagenome | biome: human gut; material: stool | host: Homo sapiens | place: Luxembourg | collected 2012-06-29
TTTTTTTATGCAAAAATATAGAAGAGTAAAAAGAAATAAAAAAAATGCGGGAAAAAATGTTTTTATAGTATTCATAATAATATTAACTGTAGTTTTAATCGCATCACTTATACGACTATATATTAGAACAGATGTGGAAAAAATAAATGAGGACTTAAAAGTGGAAAGAACAACTCAAACTGTACAAAATGTTACAAGTCAAGATACAACGATAGAAGATATAATAGAAGAGGTTAACCATAGTGTTGTTGGCATTTCGAAAATTAAAGAAATAGGAAGCTCTATATTTACACAAGATGGAATAGAAAAACTAGGGCTTGGAACAGGAGTTATTGTATCATCAAATGGCTATATTATAACAAATAAACATGTTTCTGGAGATAGATATAGTACTTGCTATGTTACATTAGAGAATGGAAACACATATGATGCTAACGTTGTTTGGGCAGATGCAACTTTGGATTTAAGTATAGTAAAAATAAAATTAGAAGGGTTACAAGCAGTAAAACTGGGAGACTCAACTAGTGTAAAAGCAGGGCAAACAGTATATGCAATAGGAAATCCAATAGGTTATGAATTTGAGAGAACTGTAACATCAGGTATAATAAGTGCAAAAGCAAGAACACTGAAATTTACAGAAAATAATGAAGAAGTCTTAATGACAGATTTAATTCAAACAGATGCTACAATAAACCCAGGAAATAGTGGTGGACCATTAATAAATACAGCTGGTGAAGTTATAGGAATAAATTCGCTAAAAATTGATACTGCAGAGGGAATTGGATTTGCAGTACCAATAAACGTAGTTAAACCAATAATAGAAAAATATAGTACTACAGGTAATTTTGATGAACCTTCTATTGGAATCTCTGGATATGACAAAAACATTATTGCATATATAGATAAAACTTTTAAATTAGATAGTGGTGTTTATATAGAAGCAGTAACTACCAATAGTCCAGCAGCAAGTTGTGGTTTAGTAAAAGGTGATATAATATTAAAAATAGATGATAGATTAATATATACTATGAATGATATAAAAGAATATATTTATACTAAAAATCCAGGAGAAAGTATAAAAATAGAGTATAGAAGAGGGAATAATACTAATACGGTAAATTTAACCTTAGGTAAAAGATAATAAGACATATTGTCGAAAGATGACGAATAATATCGATAATTTATTCTTGTAAAAATTTAATAAATATGTTTTAATATTAACGTAAAAACTCTGGAAAGGAGACTAATTAATTGTGAATAAAAAATTACAAGCTTTAAAAAATTATATCGAAAACAATACAAAAGAAACAATTAATTTAATAAACGAAAAATTAAGAGAAGATATAAAATCTTTAACAAATATTGAATTAATAGAAGATAACAAAGTTTTTAAAGGAATAAAACTTGTGACCGATAAAGATACAATATTTATTACGATTTGTAACAAAAAGGATGCTAACAATTTGGCATACAAATATTGGGCATATTTTTGCATATTAAATAGAGAAGAAAAAAATATTAGCCTATTAGATGAGATAGATATGAACTCATATAATATGGCAGAACATCACGATATAATGGAGATATCTAACGAGGATAAAAAAATAAATATAAAACTTCATTATATAGTTACAGAAGATTTGTTAAAAAAAGAACTAATAACTCAAGATGAATTATTAGTCTTTATAGTGTAATAAAATTTCTAATTTCAGCTTTAGATATAAGTTTAAAAATAAAGCTGAATAAAATATATGCACTGCTGTAGATTAATATGTTAATTAGTAAAGGAATAATAGCAATCGCATTTATTTTTAAAAGATTAGTTATAACGATACTTATAAGCAAAATCATAGTGGGTTTTAATATCCATAATTTAAATTTAAATTTTATTTTAGTTGTGTTAATTAAAACCCATATGCTTAAAATACAATTTAAAATTTCACTTATAAAAATAACAATTAAATAACCAAAGGTTCCATATACCGGTAGTAAAAAAGAGATAAGTAAAATACTACTTATTAAATCTATAATATTTATAATCATAACACTAACTTGTTTATCAAGACCTTTTAATATTCCATCAACAATACTATCTAAATACATAAAAATAATTACAGGAGCTAATATTTTTATATATTTAGAAATTTCAGTATTACTATAAATTAATAAACTTAATTCCTTAGAAAAACATAAAAATATTCCAATAATAAAAAAAGAAAATATCAGTGTATATTTTAATATTTTATATATAGAATCTTGTATAGCATTATTTTCACCTCTTACATTAAAAGAAGAAAATTCGGGAATAAGTAATCCACTAAAGGAACTTAAAAAAGTACTAGGAAATAGTATTATAGGAAAGACCATTCCATTAATCATACCATATTTAGAAAGAGCTTCACTACAGCTTAAACCAGACGCTTCTAGCTTTAATGGTATAACAACTTGTTTTAGCGTTGCAAGCCCAGATTTTATATAAGTTGCAGAGGAAATCGGAAGTGAAATCTTAAATATTCGCTTAGTTATGCCTGTGCTAGGTTGTGGTATATATATATCGTTTTTGCTACATAATTTTTTCCTATCTTTTATATATGTAATAAACATTAATATGCAGGTAATGCCTTCTGCTATAGAACTACCAAGAACAATTAAACTACATGCAGAATTAATAGATGTGTCAAATATAGTATTTAGCATGTAACTTACTAATAAAATTTTGAAAAATTGTTCTAGTATTTGTATAAAAGCGCTTTTTACTACATGGCGAACGGCAGAAAAATAACCATTTAAGCATGAACAAATAGAAGCAAAAGGGAAAGAGATAGCCATTATACATATAGTTAAAGGAGAGATTTTCTCGTGTAATATGTATGTAGATATCATATTTGCAAATATACAAAATAGTAAAAAGGTTAGACTGCCAAAAAACAGACTATAAATAAGACATTTCGTTATTACTTTTTTTATACTTCCAAAAGAATTTTTTGCGAGTTCTTCAGATACAATTCTAACACAAGCAAGGTTAATTCCCGAAAGAGCAAGTGTGATTCCAAAGGAATATGTAGACATTAATAGTTGGTATAAACCAACTGCTTCATCACCAATTTTATTAGAAATATATACGCCAAAAGAAACACCTATTAACTGCAAAAAAATAGATATAACAGTTAAAACTAGCCCATTTAAAATAAATAATTTTAATTTTCTCAAAAAAATCACCTATTCATGTATATTCATGAATAGGTGAAAATTATACATTATTATCGGCTATAAATTACTAATCTGAGATTTTTATAAATTGTGCTGTTCCCTTATCTGGAGAATATTGAGTTGCAATATACCCATTAAGAAGTTGTGAGCTAGTTTCATCACTTAAAACAGGTCTGTCTACATTGCAAATAAATTCTTCACCTTTATTATTTTTTATATGTATTGTAAAGCTCATATTAAAAGTTAGATCATCTAAAGTAATATTAGCCTTTTGTAAGATAGTTCCATTTAAAGAAAGGGTATCTGTATTTGCTATTTCAAAGTTTGTTACAATATCTTTGTTTATATATCCTAAAGATATTGGATTAGAACAATCTTGGTAAAAAGAAGGATTGTTATATGCACTTTCTTTATTATCTTTGTTATTAGTTATAATATTAAAATTTATTCTTCCATTTTCAGGTTCTTGTAAACCTTTATAGGTTGCAAAATAATATGGATTTTTATAACATAGTGTTTTTGTACCTTTATTAGAATTACTTGTAACTTTAATATTATCTATATATAGCTCGGCAATTGTATTTTTATCAGTTAGTTCATCAGAAGCATTTGTATTATTAATGTATATAGCTATATCTGTATATTGTCCAATATTTATATTTTGAAAATTACCATCTGAACTATTATCTGTTACAAATGCATTACTATAATATACAATTTTTTCTATAGAAAAAATTGGGTTAGTATAATTTGTATAAGTTTCATAAGAATAAGTTGCAAATTTATTGCTATAAATAATATCTCTAATCTTTAAAATATAGAAAGGAATTAAACTTATTAATATAACTATTAATACTAATAAAATAATTAAATCCTTCTTTTTTAACAATTTCTTCATTTGAATCTCCTTTTAGAAATTTTTGAATAGTCAATCAGGAATTGTGGACGGTCCCAAAAGGGGATTGGGGGGACGGTCCTAAAATCCCTATCGAAAATATTATAAAAGGGAAAGGAACACCGTCCCTAAATCCCTATAGTTTATCATAAAAATATGTCATATATGAAAAGACTTTTGTACACCAGTTAGGGTCTGTAGAATATCTTGTATTAATTCCAGTAAGTGTTGGGCTAGAATAATATCTTCCTGTTGTAGTATCACCATCTGACAATGTCATTCCTGCAGGATTTAAATAAGCTTTAGCAAGTATTTTTGCTACAAACTCTATTCCCTCTGCATATGTATCAAATGTGTAAGCTGAATTATATGCATCATTATCATATGCACCATAACCAAATAAGTTTCTCTTGTCTAACGATATTGCAGATGTTCCCCATCCACTTTCGTGAATTGCCATGGCTACTAATAAAAGTCCATTAACATTATATTTTTGTTCTGCATTATAAAATGCTTCAGCATTACTATATATTACTTTATTCACATCTCTTGGCTCATCAGCTAATATACGTTTGTAATCATCTAGAGATAAACCACTCTTAACATTTAATGCCATATTAAAGTTTAATTTAGATACGATTCTTTGTACTTTGTTTTGTGAAACGATACCAGGAGTTGTAGATTGTGATGTTAATGAAGATGCTGGAACATATCCTTCTTGTCCATCAAAAGAAATTCTACACCAATCACCAACAACTTCTAATAAAACAACATCCATATATCTTGTGATTTTACAAATCTCAGAACCATTGTTAATTGCGTCCATTAAAGAAACTGTAGAAATAACATACATTGTATCTCCTAAATGCACATTATAATTTACCAAGAAATCAGAAGTACCAACCTCAACGATTTCTTCTACAGGAGCTTGTAAGATATCTATACTAGAAGTAGATTCATCAATTAAATCTGAACCTTCATATGTTCTGATAATATTAACACGTTCTAAACCAGGAACCCCAGCTTGTTTAACTATTTTTTCATCTTTTGGTAAAGAATCATTTTTTATATATTTAGTAGAATAAGGAATTTCTTTGTCCCTATAAGTTTTTTCTTTTGTCTTAGTAGAATTTGTGTTATCTATAAGTATTTGACTAATATTAAATGGATTTGTGTTTTTTTCGTAAGTGCTAAAATCACCATAAGGATTCTCTGTTTTATTTTTATTAGAAATATATGTAACAATAAAAATAATTAAAGCAATTATAATTAACAAATAAACCGAAGATAAGATAATAAATTGCCTAAATTTCTTTTTATTGCTTTTCAAAGTATCGAATTTATATCTAAAAGAGCCATTAAAGTTAGACTTTTTTGGCTTTGGTTCGTGTTTGGTTTTTACTGCTTTTACTCTTTTCTCTTTCTTGCTTTTTGGAGGTTTAGCAGGTTTTCCTTTTTTAGGTTTTGAAGTCGAATTATTTGTATTTTTACTTACTTGCTTAGTCTCATTTACTTCTTTAGGTGTTTCTTTTTTTGCTTGTATACTATTGTTCCTAGCTTTTTTTAATTCCTCAAAAGCATCAGATAAATTTCTTTGATTGTTATTATCTTTTGTATTATTATCTTGCATTTTTTACCACCTTAAATTATTATAATATTTTTTTTGTAGTATATCATATGAAATATAAAATTACAAATTAAATTATGACAGAAATGTAATATTCTGTATATACAGTTTTTACTAAATAAAAATATGTAAAAATTTACTATATTTCGTTGACAAAACATGGTAAATTATGCTATGATACAAAAGGTATTTTAAACGCTAAAAGGTGGTAAAAATAATTAAAATATTTAGAAAAAAGTAATTTTAAAGAACAAGGTAGGTTGGCAAAAGATAAAAACAGGTAATTGCCAGCATGCCTTTTTGTTGCCTAAAAACGGTTATATTAGTTGGAAAGAGGAATTGATTTAAAAGGATATATTAATGGAAAAATTTATAAAGCAGGAATTTGGAAATTAATATAAAATTTTAGATGCAAGAGGGACTTTTCAATGTTCATATACAATTTTTTTCAAACTGCTTATATTTTGTTTTAGAGGTGATTTAGTTGTTAAAAGAAATTAAGCATGAAAAAAGCTCAAGAAAAGATTTTGCAAAAGTTGGAGACTTTATAGAAATGCCTAACTTAATTAAGGTGCAAAGAGATTCTTATGAGTGGTTTGTCGAGGAGGGATTAGGAGAAGTCTTAAAAGACATTTCACCAATCATTGACTATTCAGGAAACTTGGTTCTAGAGTTTTTCGATTACTACATGGAAGAGAAAACAAAATATTCTTTAGAAGAAGCTAAAGAAAGAGATGCTACATATTCTACACGTTTACATGTAAAAGTAAGATTAATAAATCGTGAAACAGGAGAAATTAAAGAGCAAGAAATCTATTTAGGAGATTTCCCTTTAATGACAGATAGTGGAACATTTATTATAAACGGTGCAGAAAGAGTTGTAGTAAGCCAATTAGTTCGTTCACCTGGATGTTATTATGACTTTACCTATGACAAAACAGGTAAAAAATTATTCACATCAACAGTAATGCCAATAAGAGGGGCATGGATAGAATACGAAACAGACAGTAATGATGTTTTTTATGCTCGTGTAGACAGAACTAGAAAAATTCCAGTAACAACATTATTAAGAGCTTTAGGCTTAGCAACAGATGAACAAATACTTGATTTCTTTGGAAATGAAGAAAAATTAAGAGTAACATTAGAAAAAGACCCAATAAAAACTCAAGATGAAGCATTAATCGAAATTTACAAAAAATTAAGACCAGGAGAGCTTCCAACAGTTGAAGCTGCTAAAAACTTATTCAACGGACTATTCTTTGATGCAAGAAGATATGATTTAGCAAAAGTAGGAAGACATAAATATAACAAAAAACTAAGTCTAGCAACAAGAATAGAAGGAAAGATTGCACATACAGCTATAGTAAACCCAGAAACAGGAGAAGTATTTGTAGAAGCAGGGGAAGTTATATCAAAAGATATGGCAGACGAAATCCAAAATTCTGGTATAAATGTTGTAGAAGTAAGAGTAGAAGATAAGCCAGTAAAAATAATAGGAAATGGAACAGTAAATATTCATAATTTTGTAACAAATGTAGATATTTCAGATTTGCACTTTAAAGAAATGGTAAATTATGAAGTATTAAAAAATATCTTAGACAATACAGAGGAAAAAGATTTACATCATGCAATAGAACAAAGATATGAAGAACTAGTTCCAAAACACGTTACAACAGAAGACATCTTAGCATCTGTTAACTACTTATTAAACTTAGACCATAAATTAGGCGAAATAGATGATATAGACCATTTAGGAAATAGACGTATACGTTGTGTTGGTGAGTTATTACAAAATCAATTTAGAATTGGTTTAACAAGATTAGAAAGAGTTGTTCGTGAAAGAATGACAATTCAAGACTTAGATGTAGTAACACCACAAACATTAATAAATACAAAACCAATAACATCAGCAATAAGAGAGTTCTTTGGTAGCTCACAATTATCACAATTTATGGATCAAACAAACCCATTATCAGAACTAACACATAAAAGAAGAATTTCTGCATTAGGACCAGGAGGTCTTTCTAGAGAAAGAGCAGGTTTCGAAGTTCGTGATATTCACTATACACACTATGGTAGACTATGTCCAATAGAGTCTCCAGAAGGACCAAACATAGGTCTTATATCTGCACTTTCATCATTTGCACAAATAAATGAATATGGATTTATAGAAACACCATACAGAATAGTAGATCCTGAAACACATGCAGTTACAGATAAAGTGGAATACATGAGTGCAGATATAGAAGATGGTAACTATATTGCAGAGGCTGAAGAACCATTAAATGAAGATGGAACATTTGTAAATAAGAGAGTTAAAGTTAGATATAGAAATGATATTATAGAAGTAGACAGAGAAATGGTAACAGGAATGGATGTTTCACCAAAACAATTAGTTTCTATTGGTGCAGCCATGATACCATTCTTAGAGCATGATGATGCAAAACGTGCGCTTATGGGTGCGAACATGCAACGTCAAGCAGTTCCATTAATTATGCCAGAAGCTCCAATAGTTGGTACAGGTATGGAATACAGAGCAGCAAAAGATTCTGGAATATTAATTTTGGCAGAAGATGATGGTGTAATTCAAAAGGTTACAGGTGAAGCAATTACTGTTAAATATAATAATGGAACAACAAAAACACATAAATTAAATAAATTTAAAAGAACAAATGGTGGTACATGTATTAATCAAAGACCAATTGTTGTGGCTGGAGAAAAAGTTAAAAAAGGAGATACTATAGCAGACGGACCAGCTACTAAAAATGGTGAGATGGCATTAGGAAGAAACGTACTAGTAGCATTCTCTACATGGGAAGGTTATAACTACGAAGATGCTATACTTTTAAATGAAAGATTAGTAAAAGAAGACGTATTTACATCAATTCATATAGAAGAATATGATTGCGAATGTCGTGATACAAAATTAGGACCAGAAGAAATAACAAGAGATATACCAAATGTTGGTGAAGACAGCTTAAAAGACCTAGACGAAAATGGTATTATCAGAATTGGTGCAGAAGTAAGACCAGGAGATATCTTAGTTGGTAAAGTTACACCAAAAGGTGAAACAGAACTAACAGCAGAAGAAAGATTACTTCGTGCAATCTTTGGTGAAAAAGCTCGTGAAGTTAGAGATACATCACTTAAAGTACCACATGGTGAAGCTGGAACAATCGTAGATGTAAAAATATTTACAAGAGATAATTCAGATGAATTAGGACCAGGTGTAAACCAAATAATAAGATGTTATATAGCAACAAAGAGAAAAATATCAGTTGGTGATAAAATGGCTGGACGTCATGGTAACAAAGGTACAATCTCTAGAATATTACCAGAAGAAGATATGCCATTTATGCCAGATGGTACACCAGTAGATATCCTATTAAACCCATTAGGTGTTCCTTCTCGTATGAACTTAGGTCAAGTTTTAGAGGTACACTTAGGATTAGCAGCAAAAGAATTAGGATGGAATGTTGCAACACCAGTTTTTGATGGTGCAACATCAGAAGAAATAGAAGAATTATTAGTTAAATCAGGAAATACTCCAGATGGAAAAACAATTCTTTATGATGGTAGAACAGGTGATCCATTTGCTGAACCAATCACAGTAGGAGTTATGTACATGCTTAAGTTACATCACTTAGTAGATGACAAAATACATGCTCGTTCAACAGGACCATATTCTTTAGTTACACAACAACCATTAGGAGGTAAAGCTCAATTCGGTGGACAACGTTTCGGAGAAATGGAAGTTTGGGCACTAGAAGCATATGGTGCAGCTCATACATTACAAGAAATGTTAACAGTTAAATCTGATGATGTAGTAGGAAGAGTTAAAACTTATGAAGCAATTGTTAAAGGAGAAAATGTTCCAGAACCTGGAATTCCAGAAACATTCAAAGTATTAATAAAAGAACTACAATCATTAGGATTAGATATGAGATTATATACAAAAGATAATAAAGAAATTGAACTAAAAGAAGATATCGACGAAGGTATAGACTATAACGAAGCAAAGAAGAAAGAAGATTTAGTTCTAAATGAAAGCGAAATTGAAAGTTCATATATAGAAGCTGACGATGAGGAAATCGATTTAGACAAAGAAGAAGATAATGATGAATTATTCGAAAATGATGAACTTTTAGATGATGAAGGCCTATATGGTAATGACTTAGCAAAAGATAATCTTGATGATGATGAAGATTTAGATTAAAAAAGATTGCTGCCTAAATTTTATATTTAGGCAGGGCAATTAAATAAGTAGTTTTGCGAAACTAAAAAATAAAGTCAAGGGGGCAAGAAATGGACGAGTTAGAAGTCTTTGATAAAATAAAAATTGGTTTAGCTTCTGATGAAAAAATAAGAGAATGGTCAAAAGGTGAAGTTAAAAAACCAGAAACTATAAACTACAGAACATTAAAACCAGAAAAAGATGGTCTATTCTGCGAAAGAATATTTGGACCTACAAAAGACTGGGAATGTCACTGTGGAAAATATAAAAGAGTTAGATATAAAGGAATCGTTTGTGATAGATGTGGTGTAGAAGTTACAAAATCAAAAGTAAGACGTGAAAGAATGGGACACATCGAACTTGCAGCACCAATTGCACACATTTGGTTCTTTAAAGGAATACCTAGCAGAATAGCATTAATGCTAGATATTTCTCCAAGAAATCTAGAAAGAGTTATATATTTTGCATCATATGTAGTAACAGATAAAGGAACATCAGGCTTAATGGAAGCACAAGTTTTAAATGAAAGAGAATATCATGAAGCTGTAGAGAAATATGGTAAAGATTCATTTAAAGCAGAAATGGGTGCAGGGGCATTAAGAAAATTACTAGAAAAAATAGATCTAGAAAAATTATCTGCTAGTTTAAAGAAAGAAATTTCTAAAGCAAGTGAGCAAAAGAAAGTAAAATTAGTTAAAAGATTAGATACAGTAGAAGCATTTAGACTATCTGGAAACAGACCAGAATGGATGGTTATGAATGTTATACCTGTAATCCCACCAGATTTAAGACCAATGGTTCAATTAGATGGTGGTAGATTTGCAACATCTGATTTAAATGACTTATATAGAAGAGTTATAAACAGAAATAACAGATTAAAAAGATTATTAGAACTAGGTGCACCAGAGATAATTGTAAGAAACGAAAAGAGAATGTTACAAGAATCTGTAGATGCATTAATAGATAATGGAAGACGTGGTAGACCAGTAACAGGTGCTGGTAATAGACCATTAAAATCATTATCAGATTTATTAAAAGGAAAACAAGGTAGATTCCGTCAAAACTTACTAGGAAAAAGAGTTGACTACTCTGGACGTTCAGTTATCGTTGTAGGTCCAGAACTTAAGATATACCAATGTGGTCTTCCAAAAGAAATGGCTGTAGAATTATTTAAACCATTTGTTATGAAAGAATTAGTAGGAAGAGGAATTGCACATAATATTAAAAATGCAAAAAGAATGGTAGAAAAATTAAGTCCAGAAGTATGGGAAATATTAGAGGATGTTATAAAAGATCATCCAGTAATGTTAAACCGTGCGCCTACATTACACAGACTTGGTATCCAAGCATTTGAACCAGTTTTAGTAGAAGGTAGAGCGATAAAATTACACCCATTAGTTTGTACACCATTTAATGCTGACTTCGACGGTGACCAAATGGCTATTCACTTACCATTATCACCAGAGGCACAAGCAGAAGCTAGATTTTTAATGTTATCTGTAAACAACTTATTAAAACCACAAGATGGTAAACCAGTTACAGTCCCAACACTAGATATGGTTCTTGGAAGTTATTACCTAACAATGGCCTTAGATGGCGAAAAAGGTGAAGGTATGTACTTTAAAGATAAAGATGAAGCTATAATGGCTTACGAAAACCATGATGTTGGAATACATGCAAAAGTATATGTAAGATTTAGCAAAGAAGTAGACGGAATAGTTAAAACAAAGAAAGTACAAACAACAGTAGGAAGAATTATTTATAATGAAGGAATTCCACAAGATTTAGGATATGTAGATAGAACAGATCCAGAACACGAATTCGACTTAGAGATAAACTTCCCAGTTATAAAGAAAAACTTAGGAGATATAGTAAACAGATGTATTAATGTACATGGGTTATCTAAATCTGCAGAAGTTTTAGACTATATTAAAGCAACAGGATTTAAATATTCTACACTTGCAGGGGTTACATTCTCTGCAGCAGATGTTAAAGTACCAGCAGCAAAAGCTGATATATTAGCAAAAGCCGAAGAGCAAGTAGAACAAATAAGAAAACAATATAAACGTGGTTTAATAACAGACGAAGAAAGATACAATGCTGTTATTAACGTATGGGATAAAGCAACAAATGAAGTTACAGAAGCCATGAAAGAAAACTTTGATGACTTAAACCCAATATTCATGATGGTTCAATCTGGAGCCCGTGGTAACATGAACCAATTAAGACAAATCGCAGGTATGAGAGGTCTTATGGCAAGTACTACAGGTAGAGCAGTAGAAATTCCTATTAAATCATCATTCGCAGAAGGTCTAGATGCCTTAGAGTACTTCATTTCTGCACATGGTGCTAGAAAAGGACTTTCAGATACAGCTTTAAGAACAGCTGACTCTGGATACTTAACAAGAAGATTGGTTGATGTATCTCAAGACATTATCGTAAGAGAAGAAGACTGCGGAAGCCATGACGGAATTGTTTTATGTGATATAAAAGAAGGAAACCAAATAATCGAAACTTTAAGAGAAAGATTATTAGGAAGGTTTGTTATAGAAGATTTAAAAGATCCTAATACAGGAAAAATTTTAGTAGATACTAATACAATGATAACAGATGCAATAGCAGATAAAATAGTAGCTGCTGGAATTGAAAAAGTAAAAGTACGTTCTGTTTTAGGATGTAGATCAAAACAAGGTGTATGTCGTAAATGCTATGGTATGGGATTAGCAAGAAAAGACTTAGTAAATATAGGAGAAGCAGTAGGTGTTATTGCAGCACAATCAATTGGTGAGCCTGGTACACAGCTTACTATGAGAACTATCCACTCTGGTGGTGTTGCAGGTGTTGCAGATATCACACAAGGTCTTCCTAGAGTTGAAGAGTTATTCGAAGCTAGAAAACCAAAGGGACTTGCAATTATGGCAGAAATCTCTGGTAAAGTTAAAGTAGTAGAAGACAAGAAAAAGAAAGAAGTTGTTATTACTTCTAAAGATGATTCAAAAACATACACAATACCATTTGGTGCTAAACTAAAAGTTATGGATGGTGACGAAATAGAAGCAGGTGACCCAATAACTACAGGTTCATTAAATCCAAATGATATACTAAAAGTAAAAGGAGCAGAGGGAGTATATACTTACCTTGTGCAAGAGGTACAAAAAGTTTATAGAAACCAAGGTGTTGATATAAACGACAAACATATCGAAGTTATCGGAAGACAAATGATTAAGAAAGTTAGAATAGAAGATAATGGAGATACAGACTTATTCCCAGGTTCTTTAGTAAATGTATATGACCTAGAAGAAGTAAACGAAAAAGCTATAGCAGAAGGAAAGAGACCTGCAACAGCAAAACGTGTATTATTAGGAATAACAAAAGCATCATTAGCTACAGAAAGTTTCTTATCTGCAGCATCATTCCAAGAAACAACAAGAGTATTAACAGAAGCTGCAATAAAAGGTAAGACAGATGAGCTTATGGGGTTAAAAGAAAATGTTATGATAGGTAAATTAATACCAGCCGGTACAGGAATGGATAGATATAAAAATCTAAAAATTCATGTAGAAGGTCAAGATGAGGAAGAACAAAAAGAAGAGCAAAAAGCTTAATAAGAATATAATAAGATAGAGAGAACTATATAGGTTCTCTCTATTTTGTTATATAAATGTAAATTAGATCAAAAATATTGAGCCGTAAGTAGTTCGAAAATGGGAAAATATAAGCCAAAAATGTAATTGACTTTATACTATAAAACGAGGTATAATATATGCTAGAAAAAATAGAAGGAATTGATGTTGTATGAAGTTATTAAACAAAAAATTAATGTTACTAATGATGGGGATAATAGTAATGCTACTTGCATTATTATCAGGAAAAGTGCAAGCTGCATCACAAGAGTTTGGATTACAAGAATATAGAAAACCAGTAGGAAGTACACAATATGGTTATAAAGTAAGTGATAAATATGTATGGAAAATAGTAACATATTCTGGTAGTGCAATAAATTATGATAGAACACTTTATTGTTTAAAAGCAGAACAAGGTTTCTATACTTCAGAACCAGGAGTTTTTAAAGAAACATATAATTTATCATATGATTTTATGAATAAAAACAGTATGAGTCCATTACCAGTACCATCACAGTATTATAATCAAATAGTGTGGATTTTAAATCATTCATATATACCAAGTGCATCTACTGCAAGTACAGATAAAACAACATTACTACAAAATGCAGGAATAACAGGAACTAGCGAACTTACAGATGATGATATAGATGTAGTACAACAATTAGCGATATGGTATTTTACAAATTATGATGATTCAACATACCATAAAGATATGGTAGGAGAAGCATCTTTCCAAACAGTGTTACAATCAACTAAAACTAGTGGTGGAACAAGTGCATACCAAGCAATCGAAGACATTAACGAAACAAGATATGACCAAATGGATAAATTGTTTGTATATCTTGTAGAAAATGCAAAAAAAGCAACAGCAAGTTCTAACAGTACTTCATCACCAATAGCTATGGGAAATACTACCCCAACAGTAGAAGTAAGTGGAAGCAATTATATAGTAGGACCATTTAAAATAGATAAAAACAATGACACTCCATATACTATAAACTTTAGTATAACAGACCAAAGTGGTAAAAGTTTAGCCGGAAAATATACTTTATTAGACTCAAATAAGAGTCAAACAAGCCAAACTTTAGCACAATTAGTTGGAAGTAATTTTTATTTAAGAATACCAATTAGTACAGTAAATTCAGAAAATATTACAAGTCTAAGATTTTCTATGAATGGAAATTATACTATAACAACAGCTACATATTGGACTAAATCTGGAGATAGTACAGTACAACCAATAGTAGAATTGGGTAGAACACCAAAAGCTTTTAGTGGTAACAAAGAAGTAACATTTCCAAAAGAAGGTTCATATAATTTAAAACTTATAAAAGTAGAACAAGGTAATACAACAAACAAATTACAAGGTGCAACATTTAGAATTACAAGTCCAAATGGAACGGTAACAGAAACAACAAGCTCAAATGGTGAGATTAATGTAGGACCAATTACTATAAATACACCTGGAACAGATACAATAACAATAGAAGAAACACAAGCTCCAGATGGATATGAAAAAGTAATAACAGCACCTATAAATGTACAAGTAACAAAAACACTATCAAGTAATACATATACTATGTCAAATGCTGTAATAACTAATACCCAGACGGGATCTAGTATAAGTGTAAGTGGAAGTACGATAACAGTAACGGTAGAAAATAAATTAATACCAAAAGACAGCGAATATAATTTAAAACTTGTAAAGGTGGAACAAGGAAATACAAGTAAAAAGTTACAAGGGGCAGAATTTAGAATCAATTCACCAACTGGTGAAGTAACACAAACAACAAATGCAAGTGGAGAAATAAACATAGGTCAAATTGCAGTAACAGCTACAGGAACAGACACAATAACAATAGAAGAAACAAAAGCACCAGATGGCTACGAAAAAATAATAACAGCACCAATAACAGTACAAGTAACAAAAGTATTCGAGAATAATACATATAAAATGTCAACTGCACAAATAACAAATGCACAAACAGGAGCAAGTTTAACATTAGCAGGAAATACAATAACAGTAACAGTAGAAAATAAACTAATTCCTAAAACAAGTGAATATAATTTAAAACTTATAAAAGTAGAAGAAGGAACAAGTAATAAATTAGAAGGTGCAGAATTTAAAATAAATTCACCAAATGGAGAAGTAACACAAACAACAAATGCAAGTGGAGAAATAAATATAGGACCAATTGCAGTAACAGCTACAGGAACAGACACGATAACAATAGAAGAGACAAAAGCTCCAGCAGGATATGAAAAGATAATAACAGCACCAATAACAGTGCAAGTAACAAAAGTATTCGAAAATAATACATATAAAATGTCAGATGCGGTAATAACAAATGCACAAAATGGAGCAGATATAAGCTTAAGCGGAAATACAATAACAGTAACAGTAGAAAACAAAGCAAAATATTTTGATTTAGCATTAAGAAAATATATAACACAAGTAAATGGAGAAAATGTTGCAAATACTAGAGTACCAGTTATAGATACAACATCGCTTACAACTGGAACAACAGCAAGTTATAAGCACAGAAAAGATCCAGTTGCAGTAACAACAGGTGACAAAGTAATATACAATCTTACGATATATAATGAAGGACAAAAAGCTGGTAGGGCAACTAAAATAGAAGACCAATTGCCAACAGGATTAGTATTTAATAGAGTAGTATCTGGAAACTTTGAATTAGATTCATATAGTGAAACAGATAATCTATTAAAATTAAAGAGAACATCAAATACAGATAATCTTGATGCATATAATGGAACTACATTAGATTCAGAAACAATACAAATAGAATGTACAGTAACAGCAGTTCCAACTAATAAAGAACAAATTTTAACAAATGTAGCATGGATTTCAGAAGAATATGATGCAGAATCAAATGTAACAATAACAAATGAGGAAAATGCAGATAGGGATTCTGTTCCAGGAACACATCCAGATGTAAATAAAGATAATATGGAAGATTATACTGGAAATAATAATAAAGAAGATTTAACAGATGATGATTATTACTTCAAAGGTCAAGAAGATGATGATGACTTCGAAAAATTAAAAGTAGTATATTTTGACTTAGCATTAAGAAAATTTATAACAGGTAAAAATGATACAACATTAACAAATAGAGAACCACAAGTTGATGTAACACACTTAGCAGATGGAACATCTACAACAGCTACATATAATCATCCAAAAAATCCTATAGATATGCAAAGAGGAGATATCGTAATATATACAATAAGAGTATATAATGAAGGTTCAATGGATGGATATGCAAATGAAATAACAGATTATTTACCAGAAGAATTAGAATTTTTACCAGACCATGAAATAAACCAAGAATATGAATGGCAAGTATCTAGTGATGGAAGACATGTTACAACAGATTATTTATCAAAAGCTAAAGAAACATCATCAAGACAAAACTTATTAAAAGCTTTTGATGGAACAACATTGGATTATAAAGATGTAAAGATAGCATGTAAAATAAAAGATACTGCAGAAGTTGGTAAAAAGCTAACAAACTTAGCAGAAATAACAGAGTCTAAAGATTCAGATGGAAATGATGTAGTAGACAGAGATTCTGAAACAGATAATGTAGAAGTACCAACAGACGAAGATTTACCAAATTATAAAGATGACGAAATAGATAAAGACTATGTACCTGGTCAAGAAGATGATGATGACTTCGAAAAGGTAAAAGTAGTATATTTCGATTTAGCATTAAGAAAATTTATAACAGCAGTAGATGATACAGAAATAACAAACAGAATACCACAATTAAGTATGGGCGAAGATGGAAACATAGATTATAATCATACAAAAGAGCCTGTAGAAGTAGAAAATGGTAACATAGTAACATATACATTAAGAATTTATAATGAAGGTATGATGGCAGGTTATGCAAGCAGGGTAAAAGATGATGTGCCAGATGGATTGGAATTCTTGCCAGACAACGAGATAAACCAAGAATATAGATGGGTATTATCAGAAGATGGAACAAGTATAGAGACCGATTATCTATCTAAAGAGCAAGAACAAACAGAAGGTGCAAATTTAATAAAAGCATTTGATCCAGAATTAGGAATAACAGATACAAACCCAGACTATAGAGATTTAAAAATAGCTTTTAGAGTAACAGAGCCAAATACATCAGATAGAATATTAGTAAATACAGCAGAAATTTCAGATGACAGAGATGAAAACAATGATCCAGTAGACGATATAGATTCTACCCCAGATAACAACAACGAGTGGAACGAAGAAGATGACTTAGACAAAGAATTTGTAAAAGTTAAGTACTTTGATTTAGCATTAAAGAAATGGGTAAGTAGAGCAATTGTTACAAACCAAGACGGATCACAAAACATTATAGAAACAGGACATACAGGAGATGAAGATCCAGAACCACCAGCAAAAGTTGATTTAGGAAGACAAGACATAAATAGAGTAACAGTAAAATTTGAATTCCAAATTAAGATAACAAACGAAGGTGAAATTGCTGGATATGCGACAGAAGTAACAGACTATATCCCAGAAGGATTAAGATTTATTCAAGAAGATAACCCATTATGGTATCCAAGAGAGCCATTAAATGGAAGAGAAAGAGTTGGAACACAACAATTAGCAAATACATTATTACAACCAGGAGAAAGTGCAACAATATCAATTCTATTAACATGGATAAATGATCCAAATAATATGGGATTAAAAACAAACATAGCAGAAATAAGCCAAGATGATAATGATAGTGATACACCAGATATAGACTCAACACCAGATAACTTTACAGATGGTGAAGATGATATAGATGATGCACCAGTAATGTTAACAGTAGCACTAGGTGATACACAAATATATATAGGTTTAGGATTTATAATAGTAGCAATGTTAACAGGTGGAATTTGGGCAATAAAAAGATATGTTTTATAGGGAATAAGGGACGTTCCTAAAATCCCGGGTAAACCGGGATTTTAGGAGTCCTTTTTTTTTCGGAAAACAGATGGAAAAAAGGAACGTCCCCATTTCCCACAAAGGAACGTCCAAAAATCCCGGAAGATTTCCAAAATTCTCTTTTTTAGCAAATTATTCCAAAATTATTGTAAACTTAACAAAAATGTAATATAATTGTAATGTGGACTAAAAAAATTGACGGAATATAGCAAAAACTGTATCCGTAAGCAGGTTCGAGCCACAAAAAAATAACCATAAAAAACTGCTATTTTTTGCTATTGACTATTATTTAGAATATAGTAAAATACACTTAGCAGTATTATGAGAAAAAGGATGGTAACGAAACTATGAAACTTATTAAGAAAATAGCTGTAAGCATCATAGTTATGCTTTTAGCATTAGCTATGGGAACATCAGTATTTGCAGCTACAAATCCAGTTACATTTGGACTAAGTGAATATAGAAGAGAAACAAACGGAAAACAATATGGATATAGAATAAACAATGGAAATAAAAGAGTTTGGAAAGTTATTGTATACGAAAATGACGGGACCACAATGAATTTTGATAATACAATATACTGTCTAAAGGCTGAAAAAGGTTTTTATACAGCAACACCAAATTCATTTAAACAAACATATGATAAGATGGTAGACTTTGCAGATAAAGCAAGTTTAGTACCTACAATCTTCGAAAACGATGATTACTACTATGCTGCTACATGGATCTTAGACCATGCATATATACCATATTATGCAAAATCAGGAGATTCAGTAGAAGTACAAGCTCAAAAAACTGAGCAAGCTGCACAAGATAGAGAAGATCTATTAAACGCATCTGGGATGAGCGATTCATTAAAACAAGAATTAACAGATGATGATATAGATGTAGTACAACAAATGGCATTATGGTATTTTACAAATACAAAAGCAAATGAGAATGCAGATATATATCATGTAGATTATGCAGGAGAGCCATCATTCCAACCTGTAGCTATAGCTGAAAAAGGAGTAGGTTCTTATACAACAATAGAAGATGTTAACCAAACAAGAGCTGATGCAATGGAAAAACTATATCAATATATGGTAAAAACAGCTAAAAGTACAGAAAACATTGAATATTACAAAACACATAATGGAAAAGTAGAAGAACCAATAACATTAGCTACAGAAGTTAACCCAACAGTAGAATTAGATGGTGGAAATTATATAGTAGGACCATATAAAATAAATAAAAATAATGATTTACCATTCGAATTAAATGCAAAATTCACAGACCAAGATGGAACAGACTTAAATGGTAAATATACATTATTAAATTCAAGTAAACAAGCAGTATCACAAGGAACAACAATAAAAGATTTAGTAGGACAAAGTTTCTATATTTCAATCCCATCATCAAATATAGATGATATAACAAAAATAAAATTTAGTTATACAGGTTCATATAGAACTTCATCAAAAGGATTCTGGACAACAACACAAAATCCAGATACTGTACAACCATTAGTTGCAGTTGAAAAACAAGAAACTCCATTAAGTGGAGAAAAAGAAGTTGGAGTTGCAAAAAGAGAATTTGACTTATCATTAAGAAAATTTATTTCTGAAGTAAATGGAAAAGAAATAAATAGAGAGCCAACAGTAGATGTATCAAATTTAAATAAAAACATTGATGGAGCAAAAGTTACAACAGCTACTTATAACCATAACAAAAAACCAGTAGCAGTAAAGCCTGGAGATGTAGTTACATATACAATTAGAGTATATAATGAAGGCGAACTAGATGGATATGTTGGAGAAATTACAGATTACTTACCAGCAGAATTAGAATTTATAAATGATGTAGAAAATTATCCAGAAGAAACAGACTTTAATGCAGGTTATGGTTGGAAAATTGATGCAAGTAATAATAGAGTAATAAAAACAAATAAACTTGCTTACTCATCAGAAGCAGCAGACAGAGATCAAAATGCAAGCAATTTAATAAAAGCATATAATGGAACAACATTAGATTACAAAGAAGTTAAAGTAAAATGTAAAGTAAAGAACTCTACAGAATCATTAAAGAAGATTACAAATTTAGCTCAAATTACACAAGAAACAGACAGTAAAGGTGGAGCAGTAACAGATAGGGACTCTGTACCAAATGGAAACTTTACATTACCATCAGATACAGATTTACCAACATATAAAGATGACGAAATAAATTCTGAAAAACAATATATACCAGGACAAGAAGATGATGATGATTTTGAAAAAGTTATTATTCAAGAATTTGATTTAGCATTAAGAAAATTTATATCAGGAAAAAATGGAACAACATTAATAGGTAGAGAGCCATCTGTAGATGTAACAAATTTAGCAAATGGAACAGCTACAACAGCAACATATAATCATCCAAAGAAAGCTGTGGATATGGCAAGAGGAGATGTTGTAGAATACACAATAAGAGTATATAATGAAGGCTCAATAGATGGATATGCAAATAAAATAGTAGATAAATTACCAGCAGAATTAGAGTTCTTACCAGAAAACGAAACAAATATACAATATGGATGGCAAATTTCAGAAGATGGAAGAACAGTAACAACAGATTATTTATCAGAAGCAAGAGGAGGCATTCCAGTTTCTACAGCAACAACTTCAAATCAAAATTTAATAAAAGCATTTGATGGAACAACATTATCATATAAAGATGTAAAAATAGTATGTAAAGTAAAAGATACTGCAGAATTTGGTAAGAAATTAACAAATTTAGCAGAGATAACAGAAGCAAAAGATTCTGATGGAAATGATGTAATAGACAGAGATTCAGAAACAAATAACATGGAAGTACCAAGTGACGAAGACTTACCAGCATATAAAGATGACGAAATAAACAACGAATATGTACCAGGACAAGAAGACGATGATGACTTCGAAAAAGTTAGAGTAGTATATTTTGACTTAGCATTAAGAAAATTTATTACTGCAGTTGATGACCAAGAAGTAACTACGAGAGTTCCACAATTAAGTATTGGAGAAGATGGAAATATTAAATATGACCATACAAAAGATCCTGTTGAAGTAGAAAACGGAGATGTAGTTACATATACAATAAGAATATATAATGAAGGATTAATAGATGGATATGCAACAGAAGTAAAAGATGATATTCCAGATGGTCTAAAATTCTTACCAGATAACCCTATAAATAGAGAGTATAGATGGCAAGAATCGGAAGATGGACAAAGTGTAACAACAGATTACTTAGCTAAGGCACAAGAAGAAAATGACGGAGATAATCTAATAAAAGCATATGACCCAGAAAAAGGACTAACAGAAAACAATCCTGATTACAGAGATGTAAAAATCGCATTCCAAGTAACAGAACCAAATACATCAGATAGAATATTAGTAAATACAGCAGAAATTGCTGATGATAGCGATAGTTCTGGGGATCCAATTGATGATATAGATTCTACTCCAGATAACAACAATGAGTGGAACGAAGAAGACGACTTGGATAAAGAATTTGTAAAAGTTAAATACTTCGATTTAGCCCTAAAAAAATGGGTAAGTAAAGCAATCATAATAGATGCAGACGGAACACAGACTGTACAAGAAACAGGACATACAGGTGACGAAGATCCAGAACCACCAGCAAAAGTAGATTTAGGAAGAAGAGATATAAACAAAGTAACAGTAAAATTCGAATTCCAAATCAAAATAACAAACGAAGGTGAAATAGCTGGATATGCAAAAGAAATTACAGATTATATCCCAGAAGGCTTAAGATTCGTACAAGAAGACAATCCAGATTGGTACACAAGAGAACCATTAAATGGAAGAGAAAGAGTTGCAACAAAATTACTAGAAAATACATTGTTACAACCAGGAGAAAGTGCAACAGTATCAATATTATTAACTTGGATAAATGGACAAGATAATATGGGATTAAAAACAAATATAGCAGAAATAAGCCAAGACTATAATGACAGTAATACACCAGATATAGACTCTGTGCCAGACAACTTTAAAGAAGACGAAGATGATATAGATGATGCACCAGTAATGCTTACAGTAGCACTAGGTGATGCAAAATTATATATCGGAATAGCAGCTTTAGTAGTTATAGCACTAGGTGGAGGAGTATTCATAATTAAGAAATATGTAATTTAGGGATTTGGGGACTTTCCTTTTTTCCTATATTAAAAAAAGCTGATGTCTATAATGACATTAGCTTTTTGCATTACAGTAAATAGGAGGTATTTATGACGAAACGAATTGATTTACATATACACACGACTATATCAGATGGTGTGTTAACACCTAAAGAAGTAATAGATGAAGCAGTAAAAAATGGTGTAGCTGTTATTTCAATTGCAGATCATGACACTATAGATGCATACACTGATGAAATATTTGAATATGCGAAAAGTAAAAATATAAAGCTAATACCGGCAGTGGAAATTTCAACTAAAACTAAGAAAAGTGGTATTCATGTATTAGGATATAATTTTGATTTAGAAGATATAGAGTTTAAAGAAAAGCTTAAACAAATAAGAAATGCTAGACATGACTATTTGCATAAGGTTGCAAAAAAATTAGAAGAGTTGGGATACTATGTAAATCTTACGGAACTAGATAAAATTGATGCTGTTACAAAGGCACATATAGCGATAGATTTAACAACTAATCCGGTTAATAAGGATAAATTACTAGAAAAATTTGGGCATATTCCAACTAAAGGTGAGTTTATAGAAACAATAATGAATGAAAAATGTCCTGCATATGTAGAAAAGGAAAGTGTAACGCCAAAAGAAGCTGCAGAGATTATAAGAGCAGCAAAAGGAAAGGTAGTTTTAGCGCATCCAGTTGCATATGTACATGAAGATAACTTAGCAGAAGAGGATATATTAGAAATAATTAAAGAATTACAGCCAGATGGACTAGAAGCATATTATTTATATGTAGATAGATATGATAATAAATTTGATGAAACAAAAAAATGGAATGAATTTGCCAAAAGACACAACTTATTTGTAACAGTAGGTTCGGATTTTCACAATAATAAAAAGAAATTAAAGCCACTAATAGGATTTGTAAATACAGATTTTGTTTTATCAGAAGAGGTTATTGAAGAAATTATTGTAAATTTAGAAAAGTAGTCTAAAGAAGAGTGTGACATAAGTTTAGAGTTAGTTAATAAAAATTGAATAGAATAAACTTATGTAACAAAAAAATAATATAAAATGTCTAAAAATAGTATCCGTAAAGTGATAGAGCATTGCACCAGGAATTGGAAGCAATGCTCTATTTACTTATATTAATATAATAAGTAGAATTAATATAATAAGTTATTATAGGAGAAGTAGGTGTTACGGATGAAGAGACAAAATGAGAATAATAAAATTGTGAAGCCTGAAAACGTTGGCGCTGTACACACACATACACACACACACCGGTAATTTAAACAAAAAAATAATAATAGGTGTAGGAATACTAGTAGCAATAATGATTCTACTAGGAGTTTTTGCGCTTATTTTTAGTGTTACAAGGAAACAAATAGGAAGTTCTAATGGACAGTTAGGAAACTTTCAGTCTACAACATATAATACGGAATATAAAAAGACATCAGAATTAACCAATGCAGATTTAAATGATGCATATCAAAGGAATTATCAAGAAGCAACAGCAGAAGATGGAAGTTATTTAAGAAAAAGTGCAGAATGGACAGATAAACAAAAAGGCGAAGGGTTAATTACGATACAAGGACTACAATATCAAGAGTTAGAAGATACTAGTGCGTTATATGTTGCAACGTTATGCTATCAGCATGGATTAAACGAAGATATACTAGTAAAAAACATACAAACTTTAGTAAAATATTACGATGAAGTAGATTTTATTGCAATTAATGGTTCTGGAGAAGCTGGAATTGCAAATACAAAAATATTTACAAAAGATTCTACAGAAGAAGAAATAAGAAATTATATAATAGAAACAAAGGATGCAGGTATAAGATTTCCACATGTAATAAATAGTATTCCATTTGCTATTCAAAAATATTTATTTGGAAATGCCGGAGATAATTATATCAACGAGAATAACTTAATAAAAGATCCTACTGCTATTTATGTTTCAACTGATTCAATATACCTTTGTAAAGAAGTAAAAAATGATCTTGCAGGTTTTTGGGGGATAGAATATGCAACAGAAAAATATTTTAATTTTATAGAAGAACACTATGGAGAAAGATATTTTTCTATGTCATACAATTCTAAAAATGATGATGCGCCTAAGTTGTATATAAGATATATAATGAATAGCTACTATGATTCTAATATAATGAATATTTTAATAGGAATTTTAAATCCGGAGAACTATGGAGAAGCAGATTTAGTACTTAGTGAAGAAAATTTAAAAATATGGGAAGAAAAAATAGATACAACTACCAATCCGGATGAAGCAATAAATTTACCATATCAAAACAAAAAATATGCAGCAGACTATAATTATAGTCAAGATTTTGAAGAGGCAGGAGTGCAATTAATTACAAATTGTACTATCGAAGATACGGTGCAAGATTACTTTGAAATAGTAGATGTTAATGCAACAGGTGGTTCTGCAAGTATGCAAACTAAAGTTACAGGACAAAATGTTTTGTTTTATGATACAAATTATGTAGGAGGAAGCGAAGTAAAAATACAAATTAAAATTAGAATAAAACAAGATATGATTTCAAATTTTGATAGATTTGAAGACACAAATGTTAGAAAAGCTACATTAAATGGAAAAGTAAGTTTAGCAGTAGATTCACCGAAATTGGCTACAATATACAGAAATGGTCATAAACCAACTGCAGATTTAATAGAAGAAGATAAAGAAGATGATTACCAAAAGAATTATCAAGAAGCAGTATCAACAGATGGTAGTTATTTAACAAAATCAGCGGAATGGACAGACAAACAAAAAGGAGAAGCACTTATTACATTACAAGGAGCACAGTATCAAGAATTAGAAAATACTAGTGCGTTATATGTTGCAACTATGTGCTATTATCATGGTTTAACAGAAGATATATTAGTAAAGAACATTCAAACATTAATACAATATTATGATAAAGTCGATTTTATTGGTATAAACGATTTGTATGAAGCAGGAATTGTCGATACGAAAACATTTACTGCAGATTCATCAGAAGATGAGATTAGAAATTATATAGTAGAAACAAAGAATGCCAGTGGAAACAGTGCTCCTCATTATACCAATAGTATCCCACCAGCTATTGAAAAGTATTTATTTGGAAATATGGGCGATGAATATATAAATGAAGATAATTTAATAAATGATCCTACTGCAATTTATGTTTCATGTGATTCTGCTTTTTTAAATGGTTCAGGAACTAGGTGGGGAATCGAATATGCAACAGAAAAATATTTTAATTTTATAGAAGAACATTACGGAGAAAGATATTTTTCTATGTCTGAATATTCAAAACAAGATGCAAAACCATATATGTACATAAGATCTCCTTTATCAGATTTTTATGATGAAAATGTAATGAATATTGTAATTGGAGTATTAAATCCAGAAAACTATGGAGAGGCAGATTCTGTTTTAAGCCAAGCAAGTATTGAGCAATGGAAAAATGGAACCGGTTTAGATTCAAACAGAGCACTATATTTGCCATATGAAGACAAAAAATATGCAGCAGATTACAATTATAGTCAAGACTTTGATGAGGCTGGAGTACAAATAATTACAAATTGTACTATTGCAGATACAGTACAAGATTACTTCGAAATTGTAGATGCAGAAGCTACAGGTGGTTCCGAAAGTATGCAACTAAGAGTTGTAGGACAAAATGTATCATTTTATGATGAAAATTATGTTTGTGGAACCGAAATTACAATAAAGATAAAAGTAAAGCTAAAACAAGATATGATTTCACATTTTGATGGATTTGAAGATACGAATCTTGGAAAAGCAACATTAAGTGGGAAAGAAAATATATCTGTAGATTCACCTAAATTGGCCCCTATAACAACAACATACACAGTAAACTATTTAGAAAAGGGAACAAATAGCAAATTAGCTGAAGCAAAGACAGACAAAAATATTCCAATTAACACTCAAATTAAAGCCACAGATGAAATAATAGAGATTGATGGGTACAATTATGATAGTGCAGATAAGGAAATTTTAACGCTAGGAACCGAAGAAAATGTAATTAATTTGTATTATACAAAGAAAGAATCAAGCGTATTAGTACACCACTATAAAGAAAATACAACAGAGCAATTAAGTAAAGATGTAACAATAAATGGAAAAGTAGGAGATAGTTATACAACACAAGTAGCAACAGATATACCACAAAATTATGAGTTAGTAACAACACCAACAAATGCAACAGGAACAATGGCAGAAGACCAAATAATAGTAACATATTACTACAGATTAAAAACACCAAATATAACAAACCAAGTAATAAACAAAACAGGAACAGACAGAATAACAGTAGCAAATCAAGAAATGAGCTATACAGTAACATATACAGCAGATGTAACAGACTATATAGGAAATGCAGAGGTAACAATCGTAGATACGCTTCCATATGAGATAGATGAAGCAAAATCAGACTTAGCAGGTGGAACATATGATTCTGCTAGCAAGACAATTACATGGAAAGAGAATGTATCAAATATAGACAGTTACAATGGTAATGGAACAGTAAATGTTACAAAGACATTTAAAGTGGTATATGTTGGTTTAGACATGAATCAAGAAAAAGTTGTTAATAATGTAAAAGGAAATATTAAGTTATTAACACCAGAGAAAACAAGTGAAGAAGTTACAGGAAGTCAAGAGAGTACAATATATAAAGCGATAATAAGTAGCGAAAAATTGGTCGACAAAACAGAAGCAATAGAAGGAGAAAAAGTAACATATACAATAAGAATAACAAATGAAGGAAACCTAGCAAAAACAGTAACAGTAAGAGATACATTACCAGCAGGAATAACATTTGATAATGATACACTAATACAGGTAGGAGAAACAGGAACAGTATATACAGAACAAAACTTAAAGAATGGAATACCAGTAGAAGTACCAGCAAATGGAAGTATAGATGTAGTATTCGCAGGAAAAGTAGATACATTAGCAAATAACGAATACAGTAAGACATTAACAAACCAAGCAACAGTAGATAATGAGCCAACAAATGAAGTAACAACAAATGTAACAAAGGCAAATATAACAGCGCATAAAGAAGCTGAGCCAGTAAGTGGAAATAAAGTTCGCTTGGGAGATGAAATAACATATAGAATAAGAGTAAGAAATGACGGAACAAGAGAAGGAACAGCAGTTGTAAAAGACACAATTCCAACAGGAACAACATTTGTAGAAGGTTCAGTAAAGATAGACAATGTTGCAGATAGCACAAAGACAGCTACAGACTTACAAAACGGAATTAGCATAACAGTGGGAGTTAGTAAAGAAGTAGTCGTAGAGTTTAAAGTAACAGTAAACAAATTAATAGATGGAACAAAGATAAAAAATACAGCATATATAAATCAAAATGGAGAAGACAAGAAAGTTCCAGAAGAGCCAG
>OCHO01000610.1_pt1 | contig 27889 bp, 27 predicted proteins | sample 1538441 | NCBI WGS metagenome assembly OCHO01 (sample SAMN04571691, study PRJEB22368) | human gut metagenome | biome: human gut; material: stool | host: Homo sapiens | place: Luxembourg | collected 2012-06-29
GTGTTTCTAAAGATTTACCGCTGGCGGTCTTTATCCCGCCGCTGGCCCTGCTGCCTGCCCGCTGCACCGGATCGCCTGCCGGATCGGTGCGGACCAGTGACGACCCGGCCCGGTCGATGACCCCGCCGGCACCCCGCCGCCGCAGCAGATCACCCCGCCCACCTGCACCGCCAGCCAGAAGCAGACCGACACCAACAGCAACGCCAGCGCCGCACCGATGACCCCGCAGCCCACAAGCTGCACACCCTGCCAGACCTCACAGCAGCCAGCAGCCCACCGCCAGCACCTACCGACACCGCACCCCGCCAGCCCTGCCGCCCACCTGCCGCACCCACCTGCCGCAGCAGATCACCCCGCCAACAGCCAAAAACCACCCACCGCAGCCCGCCGCCGGAGGGGTCAGATTCTTTACCTGACCGGCATATGGCCTTTGCAGTATAGCCAATAGCTAGGCTATAGCCGCCTTATCTAACCCCCTGCCCCCTTCCTTCTCCGCCTCGACGGCCTGCCGCTGCTCTGGGCAACGCCCACCGGCGACCCGGCACCGGCCCGGCCTGCCGTCACCCCGTCCGGCCCCGCCGCCGGAAAGGTACTGCCCCCGCCGGCGGGCGCGGTGCGGGTTCCGAAGCCCCAAAATATTTCTAGGTGCAAAATTTTTTGAAGGGCTTCCGCGTTTTGACACCCGAAAAAGGGGGTACGGGTCAAAAAATTGTAAGTCCGGGGCAAACATGGCGGTAACGTCACCGGGATGGTGGACGCTTACAATTTGTAAGTAACTCACGTTTTGCCGGTGTCAACAAATCATTCCGGCGTGATCTTGTTGAGGTCAACAAAATCGGGATAGACCATCTTGCCGGGGCTGGCAAAATGGTGGCTATGTCATAAAGTGTTTACATTTGAAAGCCCCGACCGCCAAAAGATAAGACGTTATAAGACGGTTTTGGTGCTATACTTAGTACAGTGGAATTATGGAGAGAGGCCCCACGGCGGCGAACCGAGGGGCCTTTTTCATACACTGTTGCTTACAAGTTGTAAGCGACCCGAAGAAATGCCGCAGGACCGGCGGCGAAACTGAATGCTCTGCCTGGATGATTTGCCAGACGGGGCATTTTTTATTGGAGGAAAACCAAATGGCAAGGCGAAGCGATGAGCGCGATGCCGCCCGCGCTGAGTACATTGCCCGGATGGAGAAAGACGGAGAAGTGAATCTTCGGCAGCTGGCGGACGATCTCCATCTTAAATATGATACGGTCCGCCGCTGGAAGGCAAAGGACGGGTGGGACCCGCCCGCACCCCGGAAGCCCGGCGGACAGCCGGGAAACAAAAACGCCGTGGGCAACCCCGGCGGCGGGGCACCTGTCGGGAATGAGAATGCAATGAAGGATGGAGCCTATGCGACTATCTTCTTTGACAAGCTCACCCCGGAAGAAAAACAGATCGTAGAGAATGCGCCCCGGAACAGCACCGAGCTGACTTCCCACGAAATCGGTGTACTGCTGCTCCGGGAAAAGTACATTCTGGACAAGATAAAAGAGTATCAGGCTTTACCGCCTGACCAGATGATTACATCCAGCGTCATGGATATGCGAGTACCCGGCGGACGTGGCAAGCGGAAGCGGGACGGCGCAAACCAGCAGATCGGTATGTATCAGAAGGAGACCCCAGCACAGCGTATCTTGCAGCTGCAGGAAGCCTTGAACAAAATTCATGGCCGCATCCTGTCTGCGGCGGCCCAGATGCAGAAAAACGAAATGGACAAGCTGCACCTGGAAACCGAACAGCAGCGGCTTGAACTGCTGCGCATCCGGGCGACCGGCGAGATCGGAGAACCGGGGGACGGTGACAAAGATGCTGTACACGAGTAAGGCCGTTGGCGAATGGCTGGGCATCACTGACCGTCAGGTGCGGAACCTGCGGGATCAGGGCGTGCTGTCCGAAGTCCGGCCCGGTGTCTTTGACATGAAGGTCTGCGTCCGGCAATACCTGAACTTCAAGATCGGCAACAAAGACGATCAAGCCCGTCTTGTTGCTGCCCGTGCCGAGCGGGAGGAAACCCGCGGCAAGATCGAGAAAATGCGGATGGAGGAAGCCCAAGGCGACCTGCACCGCACCGAGGACGTAGAACGCGCCCTGAAAACCATCTTTGCAAATTTCAAGAACCGGCTGGAAACCATCCCGACTAAGTACGCAAGTACCATGGCCCAGCTGACCGACCCGGCGGAAGCCCACGACATTCTGCAAAAAGCAGTGCAGGAAGCACTTGTGGAATTGAGTGACCCCGAAATTGCGCTGGCAGCACCAGCGGGGGAGGAACCCGAAGATGAGCAGGAAGAATAAATGCCGGGGTTGTGTCTGGGGAACCCGGCTGAATGAGATCCAGCAGTTCTGCCCGTTCGGCAGCTGTGTCATGAAAGGCGGCGGCAACAATGGCAATGATCCACCTGGAACCGCAGACTGCACAGATGTTCAGCCGGGCACTGGGTGCGCTGAAGCCGCCCCCGAACCTGACCCTTAGTCAGTGGGCAGATAACTACCGCCGCTTGTCGGCGGAAGCATCCGCAGCACAAGGCCGTTGGAATACGGACAACGCACCTTTCCAGCGGGAGATCATGGATGCCATCGGGGATGTCCATATCCGCAAGGTGGTAGCCATGATGTGCGCCCAGTCCGGCAAGACCGACGGCCTGATCCTGAATACCATCGGGTACTACATGAGCTACTACCCGGCCCCTATCATGATCGTGCAGCCTACGGTGAACCTGGGCGAGAGCTTCAGCAAAGACCGTCTGGCTACCATGATCCGGGACACTCCGGTGCTTCGGGGCCTTGTGGATAACAAGAGCCGCTACTCCGGCAACACCATCATGAAAAAGAACTTTGCCGGTGGTCAGCTCACCATCGTTGGCGCAAACGCCCCGACCGATCTGCGCGGCCGCCCCATCAAGGTACTGCTGGCGGACGAGGTGGACGCTTACAAAGCCAGCGCCGGCAAAGAAGGCGACCCGGTCATGTTGGCCGAACAGCGTCAAACGACCTACTGGGATTACAAGACGGTGCTGGTGTCTACCCCCACCGACAAAAACAACAGCCGCATTTTGGACGAGTTCAACGCATCCACCCAAGAGGAATGGACGGTGCCTTGCCCGAACTGCGGCTTTTATCAGCCCTTTGTTTGGGACAACATGGTGTTCGACAAGGAAAAGTGGCCGGAAGGCGGCGTGCAATACCGCTGTGCAGAGTGTGGCTGCCTTGACAACGAATACCGCTGGAAGAAGAACAGCCTGAAAGGCAAGTGGCACGCAGAGCACCCGGAACGGGCGGTGCGGGGCTTCCACATGAACAAGATAGGCTCGACCCTCTGCGGGTGGGACAAGATCGTGGAGGACTTTATTGCCGCTGACCTGGATGCACAGCGCGGCGATTACGAGAAGATGCAGGTCTTTGTGAACACCGACCTGGGCTTGCCGTGGGAGGAACCGGGCGAAGCGGTGGAGGCAAACAACCTGCTGGACCGCCGCGAGTTCTACGAGGCCGAAGTCCCGGACGGCGTAGTGTACCTGACGGCTGGTGTCGATACCCAGGATAACCGCTTCGAGGCCGAAGTGGTTGGCTGGGGTATCGGCAGAGAAAGCTGGGGCATCCGGTACCAGCGCATCTACGGCGATCTGAAACGCGGTCAGGTGTGGGCGGATCTGGACGAGTTCCTATCAAAGACTTGGAAAAAGAAGGACGGCACGGAACTGTCCCTGCGGTGTGTCTGCATGGACAGCGGCGGCCACTTCCCGGATCAGGTCATACGGTTCTGCAAAGAGCGCGAGGAACGGCACATCTGGCCCATCAAAGGCCGTGGCGGTATGGACGTACCATACCTGCGCAACCCCACAAAGAACAACCGCGTAGGCGGCGAGCTGTTTACGCTGGGCGTTGATACCGGCAAGAACCATGTCCTTGCCCGGTTGAAGGTGCTTATCAAAGGCCCGAACTACTGCCACTTCCCGGCGGCAGAGGATGCCGGGTATGACGAAAACTATTTCAAGATGCTTACTGCGGAGCACAAGGTCACACGCTGGAAGTCTGGCCGCAAGGTGGAGCGGTGGGAGCTGAAAGACCCGGCACAGAAACGTAACGAAGCGTTTGACGTTCGGAACTACGCAACGGCGGCGCTGGAAATCAGCAATCCCACCGGTTTGGAGATCCCCGGAGAGGAAGCACCACGCCAGACCGCACCGCGCCAGTACCGCAGAAGAAGATCAGGAGGTATCTAAACAATGCCGATCATCTCAAAAGAAGCCGCGCAGCGGCATCTTGATATGTGGATGGAAGCAGAAGCTGCTGTTTCGACAGGGCAAAGCTACCAGATCGAACAGATGATGCTGACCCGTGCCAGTTTGAAACAGATCCGGGAGAGCATTATCTTCTGGGAAAAGAAAGTAGCCGAAGCGGAAGCAGAAGAAAAAGGCCGGGGCAGAAACCGAATCTACCACTTCTCGCCGCATGATGTGTAAGGACGGTGGACTACATGGCAAATATTCTGGATAAAGCCATTGCGGCAATCAGCCCTGAAAAAGGGTATCGCCGCGCTGTGGCACGCGCCGCACTGTCCGTCATGAACAACGGCACCGGCTACGGAAACTACGGAGCAAGCCGCATTTCCCGCGCTATGCGAAGCTGGCACGTTGGCGGCGGCAGCGCAAAAGAGGATATCGAAGATAATCTTGATATTCTGCGCAAACGGAGCCGGGATGCTTATATGGGCATCCCTCTGGCAACGGGTGCCATCAAGACCCTGCGCACCAACGTGGTGGGCAGCGGCCTTGTGCCGACCCCGCAGGTGGATGCGGACTATCTGCACTTGAACGAGGAACAGGCAGACAGATTGCAGGCGCAGATCTCCCGCGAATTTGAACTTTGGGCGGACAGCACCCTTTGCGATGCTGCTGGCATGGATAACTTCTGGCGGTTGCAGACGCTGGCGTTCACCAGTTTCCTGATGAACGGCGATGTGTTTGCGGTGGTGCAGTTCGACGAACATCCGCACTGGCCGTATGCTCTGCGGCTGCGCCTGATCGAGGCTGATCTGATTTGCAGCCCTGACCGCACGGACATAATGGCACCCTGCACGATAGACAAGCATGACGTGTTCCAGATCGTGCAGGGCGTGGAAACGAACCGGGACGGCGCGGTGGTGGCGTACTGGATAGCAAGTCGGCATCCGCTGGCTTACGACAGCACGGTGCCGCTGACATGGACGCGGGTAGAAGCCCGCGACCCCGAAACGGGAGAGCCGAACATTCTGTGCGTCACACAGAGGGAGCGTGCCGGGCAGCGGCGCGGCGTGCCCTTGCTGGCTCCGGTGCTGCCCACGCTGAAACAGATGGGCAGATACACAGAAGCAGAGCTGGCGGCGGCTATCGTGGCATCGTCCATCACGCTGTTTATCAAGCATGAAAACCCGACCAGTCAGGCACCGTTCGGCGAGGAACCGGCGGATAAGGCGGAGGACCCGAACACCCCGCCAGATGAACTGGGCATCGACCTTGCACCGAGCGCGGTGTTCGACCTTGCACCGGGAGAGAGCACGGATACGTTCGACCCGAAGCATCCGACCACGACCTTTGACGGCTTCATGTCGGCCATGTCCAATCAGGTAGCGACCGGCGTAGAGATCCCAAGTGAGGTGCTTTACAAGAAATTCAGTTCCAACTATTCCGCAAGCCGCGGCGCACTGAACGAGTTTTGGCGAACCTGCGGTGTGCTGCGGGATAGCTTTGCAGCGGACTTCTGCCAGCCGGCCTACGAAAAATGGTTTGCCGAGGCAGTAGCCCGTGGGCGCATCAATGCGCCCGGCTTCTTTGACGACCAGGCTGTGGCGAAAGCCTACATGGGCTGCACATGGAACGGTCCTGCACGCACCAATCTGGATGCCAAGAAAGAAATCGAGGCGGCGATTCTGCGTGTTCAGCAGGGCATCAGCACAAATGAGCAGGAAACTGCACAGATGACCGGTGGAAACTGGCGGGCAAACATGAGGCAGCGCAAGAGCGAAATGGAAAAAATGAAGGAGGTAGGGCTAAATGAGCAAACCCAATTCCCGGACGAACCAGAAGATGACAAATGATAAGTTTTGGCAGTTCCGCAATCTGGCCGGTGATGACCAGAAGGCGGAACTTCTGCTTTACGGCGATATTTCCGAGCGCAGCTGGTGGGAAGATGCCGCGACCCCGAAACGGTTTGCGGATGACCTTGCCGCCCTGGGCGATGTGAAAGAAATCACCGTGTACATCAACTCCGGTGGCGGTGATGTGTTTGCAGCACAGGCCATTGGCAATATGCTGGAACGCAACGCGGCCACCGTGACCGCCCACATCGACGGCCTGTGTGCCAGTGCAGCAACCATTGTTGCCTGCCATGCAGACAAGGTGGTGGCGGCGGCAGACAGCAGCTACATGGTGCATCCGGTCAGTATGGGTGTCTGCGATTACCTGACCGCAGAGGATCTCAACAACTGCCTGAAAGCACTGGAAACCATCCGCAGCAGCATCGTCACCCTGTACGCCAAGAAGTCCGGCAAGACCGAGGACGAATGTGCCAAGTGGATGGATGAAACGAACTGGTGGACGGCAACGGAAGCCAAGGAGAAGGGCTTTGTGGACGAGGTGGACGACGAAGCGGACGATTCTGTTGTGGAGAACCGTAACGGCATCCTGTTCGTCAACAGCATCAGTATGAACACCCCGTTCAACAAAGCACCGAACTTTGTCAGAAGCCGGGTGGTGGATAAGACCACGGCCCAGCCTGAAAATACACCCCAGGCGGATCAGCCGGGGAACAAAACCCATGGGGAGGTAACAGACATGGACATTAAGGACATCAAGACCGTGGACGATCTCCGCAAGGCGTGCCCGGATATGGTAGCCAAGATCGAGACCGAGGCTATCAATGCCGAGCGCACCCGCATTCAGGAGATCGAAAACGCCACTCTGCCCGGCGCGGAGGATGAAGCGAATGAGGCGAAGTTTGTGAAGCCCATTGATTCCGCATCCTTTGCGAAGGCCGTCATTGCCAGCATGAAGGCAAAGCAGCAGAAGCAGAGCAAGGATTATCTGGACAAGGCAAAGGCCAACGCCCAGACTTCCGGCGCGAACAACATCACCAATCCGCCGCCCGCTGACCCGGATCCGAAGGACGCGGAAGCAAACGTTTTCCTGGCCGCGATCCGCAAGGCAAACGGTGTGAAGTAAGGAGGAAAGAACCATGAGCATGGATCTTGCAAGAAAAGATTTCAGCACCGCGCCGAAGTATTTCATTGCTGGCGTGGACATTGGTATCGCAAAGGCAACCAAGACCGCAAGCGAAGCTGTGGAGGCACACGCCCCTGTGCTGATTGCAGACGGCAAGGTGAAGCCTATTGCGGCACCGGCAAGCGCAGGCACGGCAGTCCTGACCGGCCTGTACGGCATTACTGCTGACAGCGCAGACGCAAACAAGGAAGTGCCGGTCTATCTGACCGGCGAGTTCTTTGCTGACGGACTGGTGCTGCCCAATAACGTGAGCGTGGACGACGTTGAAGTTCCTCTGCGCAATCTGGGCATTTTCCTGAAGTGATAGGAGGAAACAAAAATGGCAAACGAAATCAACATTTATGAGCCGCGGTATCTGGCCGAGGCTGTGCGCACCGCACCCCCGATCTGCACTTTCCTGCGCGATCGTTTCTTCTCCAAGGTTAAGACGTTCCCCACTAAGAACGTTGACATTGATATCGTCAAGGGCAACCGCAAGATGGCAGCTTTCGTCCATCCCATGGTCGGTGGCGAGATCGTGCAGAACGAGGGCTACGAGACCAAGTCCTATGCACCGCCGCTTATCAACCCGGCAACTGTCACCACCGCAGATATGTTCCTGCAGCGCCTGCCCGGTGAGGATATCTACTCCGGCCGCACCCCTGCTGACCGTGCAGCAGAAAAGCTGACCGAGGAATACAACAAGCTGAACGACATGACCACTCGCCGCGAAGAGTGGATGGCAGCCCAGGTACTTACCACCGGTCAGCTGAAGGTGAAGGGCAAGGGCGTGGATGAAGTCATCGACTTTGGCTTCACCAACAAGATCAATCTGGAGGGCACGAAGCAGTGGGGTAAGTCTGCTGCCGATACCATGGGCAACCTGCGCGAATGGAAGCGGCAGGTGAGCCGCAACGGCTTTGCAAATGCAAACATGGTGATTATGGGCAAGCTGGCCGCAAACCACTTTATGAGCGACAGCAATGTTCTGGATCTGATGGACAAGCGCCGGTTCGACATTGGTGCTATGGCACCCAAGGAGCTGGAAGGCGGTCTGAACTACTACGGCCACCTGAATCTGCCCGGCGTGGACATCTACGGCTATGACGAAGTGTATCTGGATGAGGAAACCGGAGAGACAAAGCCTCTGATCCCGGATAATATGGTGCTGATGATCCCCAGCAACGCAAACTTCATGCGCGCATACGGTCTGTGCACCTATCTGGACGATGACAAGGTGTGGCACACTGCAGAGACCACCCGCCTGCTGCGTTCTTATGTGGAACACCGTCCTGACCGCCGCTTCCTGGAACTGCAGACCCACCCGCTGCTGATCCCCGACAAGGTGGATAGCTGGCTGGTTGCTACCGTCTGCTGATACGGGAAGGAGCGCGGATATGCTGGATGTTGACCAGAACTACGGCACACCGGAAACTCCGAAACCGTTCCCTACGTTCAAAGAATGCGTTGCGCAGGATGTGCAGAACGTGATCTTCAACTCAAACGAGTTTGCGGAAGAACGGTACATAGATGATAAGCTGATGCTCTGTATCACGCAGCACCCCGGCGTACTTGAACGTCCGGCGCACTGGGAGGGCGGAGCAAAGCAATCCTTTGACCAGGGTATGTACAAGGCCGACCTGCTGCTTTTTGTGAAGCAGAAGGACTACGGCCCTATGCCGAAGAGTGGCAAGCAGATCACCTTGGACAAGAAACGGATCTACAACATCAAATCATGCTCCCTGAAAGCGGGTATGTATCGCATGGAACTGGAAAGGGTGAGGTAAGTTGGCATACTTCCATACCAACTATGACGCTTCCAACCTGATGGTCTCCGTTGATGACGCGGAAGTGACCCGCGCTCTTGGCGTACTGGGAAACAAAACCCCGGCGGCGTTGAAGGTGGCCGTAAACACAACGGCCCGGCAGACGCGCAAGCTGATGCTGACCGAAGTGAAGAAACGTTACGACCTGAACGCGGCAGGCAGACGCATGATCGAAGATCTGCGCCAGCGCCAGAAGGCCACCAACCGGCGGCCTACCGCTATCCTTGCTATTATGAAGAACGACCCCGGTGCATTCCGGGCAGACCTGGGCTATTTCAGAACCAGCCCCACAAAGCCCTTCATGGGTCCGTCTGTTCGCAATGCGCCGCCCGTTTTTCGGGCGCGCGTCCTGAAAGACAGTCCAATGATCGCTCTGGGCGGAACAAGCGATAAGAGCAAGGGCTTCTTGGTACAGTTCAAGTCGAAGCATATCGGCATGGTACAGCGTCAGCTCGGAATACCTGCGGATAAGGACTACACGGAGAGCGGAAAGAAACGTTGGAAACCGAACGAGAAGTTGGCAACACTGTCCAGCCCTTCCGGCTCTGCGATGCACCATACCGTGTGGGAGATGCAGGAGCAGACGGTGGAGCAGATGCTGCAGCAGAACACGGAACGGCGCGTCCGGCAACTGATCGCCAATGCAAAACGAAAGGGTGTGATCTGATATGGCTGAAAAAATCACCGGCTATACCAGCGAAATGTGCCAGCAGGCCATGATTGACGAGTTGAAGGAACTGTTCCGGGATATGAAGTTCACGGGGCAGGAAGGCGAAAAACCGCTGAAGATCTTCAAGCAGTTTATCCCGTCCCCGACCGATGATGACGACGATGTGGATACCAATAGATCCAACTTCCCGTGCATCATCGTATCAAGAACGAGTGGCGAGGTGGTGAACGAAAAGGATCCGCAATTGGTCCTTTTGCAGCTTATCATCTGCTGTTATGACCCGAAAACAGACCGGCAGGGATATGAGAACACCGGAAACATCATCGAAGCCATCATGCAGCACTTCAAGCGGAAGCCTGTGTTTGGCGAGGCTTTCAAAGTGGGATATCCACGCAAATGGGATCTTTCGGATGATGACATGGACTTCTACTACTGGGGCATTGTCAACCTGATCTGCGAAACGCCCAACACCCTGAAAAACGAAGAAGTGGAGGCTTTGATATGAGCATCGAAAAGACCGAAAAGAAAACCGAGGCTGTGAAAGAAGCACAGCCTGTGACGGAAACCACCGGCGCTGCGGCGTACTGCGGGCCGACCGTCAAGGGCATTGCCCCGCAGTACACCGTATTCGTGGATGGCCTGCCCGAAAAGCTGAAAGAAAAAGTGGAGCAGGTGCCGTTCCTGAAGGCGCTGATCGTTCCGCTGGACAAGCTCGCAGAAATGCGCGTGAAGATCGAACAGGACGGCACCAGAGAGAACATTCTCTACAAGAAGGCCACCGACCTGATGAAGTAAGGAGGATATGACAAATGGCTATTTCTCATGGCTTTAATAAGACCGAAGCGGCGACCAGCGTCACAGCTCCGGTAACGGTCAACTCCGGCCTGCAGATCGTTGTGGGCACGGCTCCCGTTAATATGCTGGATGACCCGGAAGCAGCGGTGAACACGCCGCTGCTGGTGAACACCTTCAAAGAGGCTGCCGCCGCAGTGGGCTATTCCAGCGATTTTGCAAAGTATACCCTGTGCGAGGCTGTGAGCGCCAGCTTCCAGGTGATGGGCATTTCCCCCATCGTCGTGGTCAACGTCCTGGATCCTGCAAATGCAAAGCATATCACCGAACTGTCCAACAAGACCGTGCAGGTGAATGATGGCATCGCGGAGATCGACGAGACCGGCATCCTGCTGAAAAAGCTGGTGGTGAAGAAGGAACAGACCGTGCTCACGGCGGACGAGGACTATACTGCCGGCTTCAATGATGATGGTACTGTGAGCATCGCCCTGGTCAACGGCGGCAAAGGCGACGGGGCAACGGCCCTGACTGTTTCCGGCTCCATTCTGGATCCGACCAAGATTACCGCTGCTGACATCGTGGGCGGCGTGAATGCGGCCACCGGTGCAGAAACCGGTCTGGAAGTGGTAAGGCAGGTGTTCCCCAAGCTGGGCATGGTTCCCGGCATTCTGCTGGCACCCCGCTTCTCCAAGGATCCTATGGTGTGTGCCGCACTTCAGGCCAAGTGCCGCAAGATCAACGGCGTTTTCGATGCTGTGTGCTTCGTCGACATCGACAGTTCTGCTTCCGGTGCACGCAAGTACACCGATGTGGCAAACCAGAAGGTCAAGCAGGGCGCAACTTCTCGTGAAGCATATGCCCTGTGGCTGTACGGCAAGATCGGCAGCACCATCTACAGCGGTAGCTCTCTGGCCGCTGCTGCGGCAGTCTACAACGACAGCCTGTACAACGATACGCCCAATGCCAGCCCGTCCAATGTCAGCGTACCCATCTCCTCCGCCTGCCTGGAAGATGGCACTGAAGTCCTGATGGATCAGGAGCAGGGCAATGTGCTGAATGAGCAGGGCGTGGCGACCTTCATCCGCTCCGGCGACTTTGTTGTGTGGGGCAATGAGACCTGCTGCTACCCGAAAAACACTGACCCGAAGGACGCTTTCCTTTGCGTCCGCCGCTTCTTCAACCACTCCTGGACCAGCTTTGTTCTGGATAACATGAGCAAGCTGGACAAGCCGATGAACAAGAAGCGCCTTCAGTCCATCATCGACAGCGAGAACATGAAGGGCAGTGTCTATGTCTCTACCGAGGTATGCGCCAGCTACAGCATGAAGGCAGACCCCGACCGCAACACGACTGCTGAACTGGTTGCAGGCCACTACTCCTTCTATCAGTTCTGCACGCCGTTCCCACCTTTTAAGCAGATCAACAACACCATGGAGTATGAGGCCGGCGCGCTGACCTCGGCTCTGTCTCTGTAAGCAGGAGGAATGACCTATGGCTCTGAATATTTCCAGTGACCTGGTTCCCCAGGTCATCAATGACTACAATGCGTACACGGAAGATGACCTGCTCATTGGTCTGGCGGATGAAATCACCCTGCCCAAGATCAAGAACAAGACCACCTCCGTGTCCGGCATGGGCATTGCGGGCGAAGTCGATTCCCCCGTGCCTGGTCAGTTTGAATCCATGGAGGCAACTCTGAACTGGAACACCATGTACAGCTACGCCACCAAGATGATGAACCCCAACAAGAACATCCAGATCACCCTGCGTGCTGCTATGCAGAACGACAACAAGAACGGCGGCTACACCTACAAGGGCCTGCGCGTCGTCCTGGGTGGTCGTCCCAAGGAGCTGGATCCCGGCAAGCTGAAGCGTGCCGACACCATGGGCAGCACCACCACGCTGGAAGTCACCCGTTACCTGATGGAGGTTGACGGCACTACCGTTATCGACATCGACAAGTTTGCGGGCCGCTACTATGTTGATGGCGAGGATATGCGTGCCGAGATCAACGCCCTTATCTAAACCCGATACATGAAGAAGTCAGCCGTCCCGGCGTGGGGCGGCTGACTGTCTTTTGGAAAGGAAACAGCAATGGAAAATATCGTGAAGTTCGATAAACCTTATAAGTTCGAGGGCAAGGAGTACGACAGCCTGGATCTGTCCGGCATGGAGAAGATGACCGTACAGGACTTGATCGACATTCAGAAAAACATCGGCAACGAGCTGGCGGCCATGTCCGTGATGGAAATGACCACTTCTTTTGCACAGGAAATGGCCGTTAAGGCCACCGGTAAGCCTGTGGAGTTCTTCAAGCTCATGCCCCGTGGCAAGATCAAGAAAGTGCAGGCAGCGGTCGTCAAGGGTATGGACAACAGCGAGAACGCCGATGAAGTGAAAAAACAGCTGGAATCTCACACCCTGAAGTTTGCAGCACCCTACACCTACGAGGGCAGCGAAAAGGCTGAGCTGAAGGGTAAGACCTTTGACAGCATCGACCTGTCCGGCGTGGGCGAACTGAACACTATGAGCGAATCCATGGCAGAAAACCGTATGGCTGCGGGCGGATTTGCACCGGTGAATACGCATCGCAACTACCTGTACTGCTGCATCATCGCCAGCATGGGCACCGGCTACCCGGTGGACTTCTTTGCCGGTCTGCCGCTGTGCGAGGCGGTCAAGCTGCGCGATGCCGTAAACTCTGATTTTTTCGAGTAAAAGGCGGGGCAAAAGGACTTCGGAAAGCAGCTATCCAGCTATCCATTGCCACGCATTCCAACATGACGGATCTGCTGCACCTGCCCCGGCGGGAGCTGGTGGATCTGTGTAACGAGGTGGCAGACGTATGGCGGGAAATGGAGCACTAGACCTCAGCATCCGCATCATGGGCAAGGTGGACCCATCCCTTGTAACCGCAATAAAGCAGACGAAGGGGCTGACCGGTGATCTGGCGAGCGCACTGACGGGAACAAAGTCGCTGGGCAGCACGGTAGCAAACACTCTGGGCGTAATCGGAAAGACTGGGCTTGGAATCATGGCGACGCTGACAACTGCGTCCGCTGTCATGATTAAAAAGACAACCTCCATGGCAGAGGAATACCAAGCCCAGGCGGCAGATGCAGTCAAGTATGTTGGCGGCATCATGAACGATGACGGCAGCATTGACCCGGAAAAGCGTGCCACCATGGAGGACGCAATCCTCAAGATGACCACGCAGGTCCCAATCAAACGGGACGAGATGGCGCAGATCGCCGCATCGCTGGGACAGTCCGGTAAGAGCTATGAGCAAATCTTTCTGGATAACCAGCAGACCGGCGAAAAAAGCTACCTGTACGATACGGCCCGGCTGGCTGCTGCGTGGGATATTGATGCGAAGTCTGCGGCCGATTATATGGCAAAGTGGGAAACCGCTTTTGGTAAGACCCATAACCAGATTATCGACATTGCAGATTCCATCAACTATCTGGGCGGCCACATGGCTACCACGGCGGCGGAAATCGCCAGCGTGGTGAATACGTCCGGCGGTGTCGGCCAGACAGCCGGCGTTGACCTGCACACGACCTCTGCGCTGGCAGCCACCATGCTGGCTATGGGCGTTAATGAGGGAAAGGCTGGAACAAGCCTGAACCGTGTGTTTACAAACATCACCCTGGGCAACAGTGCGACGGATGCGCAGGTGGGCGCATGGAACAGACTCGGCTTTGATCCTGTGCAGATTGCAAAGGATATGCAGTCCACCGGGCCGAACGGAGAAGATGGTGCAGCAAGCACTCTGTACAAAGTCTTTGAGGCGATCTCGAAACAGGACAAGTACCAGCAGACTGCGACCATCAAAACGCTGTTTGGACAGTGGGCCATTGAGGGCGTTTCAAAAATTGTGGGCAACTTGCCTGCATTCCAGAATGCCTTGCTTATGGCTGGTGATACCAGCGCATACAGCGGCAGCATGGAGAAAGAATTGCTTGTTCGTCTGGACACCAGCGAAGCGGTAAGTCAGATGGCAAGCAACGCGACAGACCGCCTGCTTATCAATGTGGGCAATCAGTTCCTTCCGGCAAAGAAAGAACTGACCTCCATGTGGATCGACATAGCAAACGGTATCACCGAGAGCTTGCCGGATCTGTCCAATATCGTCAACGGTGTTCTGCCGATGCTGCATTCCGCACTGCTTGGAATTGGCAATGCGGCACAGGCAGCGTTGCCGTGGATTCAGAAAGGCATCGACTACACCGCAGAACACGGGCCGGAGGTGGCGGGAGCCATTGCGGCCATTGTTGCGGCGTTCGGAGCCATGAGCTTTGCGCCGACGGCTTATAGCACAGGATCCTCGCTGCTGAATACCATTGGGAACATTGCAATCGGCGGAAAACCGAGCGGTGCGCCCGGCGGAACATTCGGCGGCATCACTGTCCGAAACCTGATGGGCGCACTGACACCTACAAGTCTGATCCAAAAGGCGGTGGGTGGTGCGTCATTTGCAAGGTCGAACGCTGGAATGTTCGCTGAAAATGCAAAGTACGGCGTTCAGATGGCTGGTATCGGAGCACAACAGCCCACAACGCGCCTGGGCAAAATCGGGCAAACGCTGGACGGTGCCGGTGTCGGTATCTGGGCAACGCTGAAAAATTTCAAGGGCCTGCGCAGCGGGACCAAGAAAGGAACCACCGGCTTTGTAAATAATGTACTGGAAGCCAGCACGAACGGTGGTCTACTGGGCGTGCTGAAAAACTCCGGCTCCGGCAGGTATGTTTCCAATGTCGGGCAATCGCTGGGCGGCCTGAAAAATGCTCTGGTGGGGTTCGGAAGCGGCAATCCGGTTGGACGATTTATCGCCAAGACCGGCGGTGTTGCGGGACAGATTCTTTCCGGCATTGCAGGACCGAACGGTCTTGACCTTGGAGGTATGGCCGGTGGAGTGAAAAATTTCCTCGGTGCAGGAAAGACGGTCATTGGAAATGGGCTGTCCAATGCATGGCAGACCGTCAGCCAGTCCAAAGTGGGTTCTACCGTCCTCGGTGTCGGCAGCAAGGTGGCGGGTGCAGCATCCAAAATCGGCGGCGGCGCTTTGAGCACGGTGAAGGGAGCTTTGAATGTCGGCGGCGCAGGGCTGAACGTACTGGGTACGACGGTAGGCCCAGTGGCCGCAAAACTGGGCAGCGGATTCATGGCACTGCTTGGCACATTCGGCCCAGTTATTACCGGCATCGGTACAATCGTTGCGGCAGTCTCGTTGTTGGGAGACCACTTCGAGGACATCCGCAACATCGTCGGAATGGTATTTGGCGAGGGCGGGCTTGCCGTCTTTGACAAATTTACCGGAAAGATAGCCGGTGTCGGCGACACTGTAAAGCAAGTGTTCGGGCAGCTCACCACCCCGGAGGGCTTGCAGAGCATCCAGGAAAAGCTATCCGGCTTCAGTATCGGAGGGCTAAATCTGGGTGACGTGTTCGGAGCTATGACCCCTGCCATCCAGACGGTTATGCCGTTGATTGAATCGTTCGCCGGTGTGTTCTCTCAGATTGTAGATCTGGGAGTAAACCACATCAAGCCGGTGCTGACTGAAATCTTCGGCTTTATCGTGAATGAAGGCATTCCGGCGGTCATGCCGCTGCTGTCTACGGTGGTAAGCCTGGTAGGCACCACACTGGTCAACGCCATCAAGGTGGCGGTGGATCTGGTGGGTAAGGTGCTTCCTGTGGTAGAGCCTGTGATTCTGGGCATCATCGGCTTCCTGAAGCAGGTTGCAACCATCGGCGTGAAAGCGGTCAACTTCATCATTGGGGCGCTGAACAAAATTCAGCTCACAATACCGGAAACGCTGTTCGGCATTCCGGTTCCGGTGATTGGCGGTAAGTCGTTCGGATTCAACCTGTCACCCGTGTCTGTCCCGGCATTTGCCAACGGCGGCATGACGCAGGGACCGTCTATTGCTGGTGAGGCTGGCCCGGAAGCCGTTATCAGCTTCCGGCGCGGCGTTCGTGAAAAGAACATTGATACCTGGCTGACCGCTGGCAAGCTGCTGGGCGTTGGTCTGGGTGATCTGCTGGGGTTGCCCGGCAGAAAGCCGAAGATGTTCGCGGACGGTGGTTTTACAGAAGAAGATTCTAACCTGATCGACTTCAACAGAGCACGTCGCCAGCAGTATTACAACCAGGTGGCTCAAAGTTTTGACACTATGGTTCAGCCTGTTGCAGCGGCATTGGTACTGGGGTCCGACGCTGGTGTGGCGTTCAGCCGTATCACGGAGATCGCCAACTATGCAGTAGATGGGCTGGAAACTCTGGCGGCAATGCCGACACCTACCGTGTCGGATGACCAGGGCAAAGCCCAACAGCTGTTGAACACCGGAATCGGGAAAGTGATTACCGGTGCCCAGTCTGTTCTCGCAAACGAAAATGCTCAGAAAGCAATCCAGTTTATCCGGGGAGCGGATGCGGAAAAGGCAAAGCTGGAATACGCTGCCAACCCGGACAACTACGATCTGAGCAATGTAAACTTCTCCCCGACGGCTGGCAACAGTGAGCTGACAAGGCAAAATCTGTCGATGCTGGCAGACCTTCAGAACTACCAGCAGGAAGTGGAGCTGAAGCCCATCGGCGGGAGCGAAGATACTTCCAGTGGCGGCACCGGAAGCCTGCGCGGTGGATCCAGCAACAACTACCAGCGCACCTATACAAGTTCCAGCGGAAACACATATGTTTATGCACCAAACTTCACCATCTACGGCAGCATGAATGCCGAAGATCTGCGCTCCGTTATGGACGAAGGCTACGAGAAGTTCTGCGAGTATGTGGAACGGTACGAACGCGAAAAGAGGCGCACGCAGTATGGCACTTGATTACACCACGAAGTCCGGTGACACCTGGGACTTGATCGCCCTGAACGTGTACGGAAGTGAGCTGAAAGCCGATTGGCTGATGCAGAACAACCCCAGATATATCCATATCGTCCGGTTCGATTCCGGCACGGTGCTGTCAACACCAGCTCTGCCGGCTGAAAAGAGCGGAGATCTTCCGCCCTGGAAGGCAGGTGCATGATGGTACTGACAGCAGCGAGACCCAAAGGAAGGCAGGCTGCGGTTCTTCTGACCTACGAGAAAACCGATATTTCGGAAGAAATCGCACCTGATCTGGAAAGTTTCAAGTACACGGATGTGGCTGAATCCCAAAGCGACAGTGTGAGCATTACAGTCAATGCCAAAGCTGCCAAATGGAAAAATGACTGGATGCCGGAAAAGGGCGTGAAGCTCTACCCGGCTATTGTTGTAAAGGACTGGAATATCGGGGGCATTGAGAGCGGCTACAGAGATTACAGCGCCGAGTGCGGGGCATTCGTGCTGGATGATCTTAGTTTTGCCGGTGCACCTGATTCGCTGACGATGGGCGGCGTGGCAAAGCCGAACGACACCAGCTTCAGTGAGAGAAACCGGACCTTTACATGGAAGAACACCAGCGTAAAGAAAATCGCTGAAACCATTGCAGGCCGTTACAAATTGGAGCTGAAGTTTGAGGGAGACGACCACGGCATTGATGCAAAGGAACAGGACGGAACAGATAGTGCCTTTCTGCAAGATCTGTGCAGCACCTATGCACTGGTTATCAAAGTCTACACTTCAAAGCTCTGGGTGTACGACCGGGAAAAGTACAAGGCGAAAGATCCTGTATGGACGGTATATGAGAGCCGGCCCGTTGGAAATCCGACGGCCCTGTGCGTAGAGCCGGGAAGTTTCAAGTGGAACACAAAGCTGACTGGAACATACACGGGCGGCCTTTATACCTACACCAACAAACAGAAAAAAATCAATATCAACGTCAAGGTGGGCACGGACGAACGCCAGCTTAAACTTACTGGAAAGGTAAGCAGCGAGGCAGACGCAAAAGCCCGCCTGATAGCGGCCATCAAGAATGCCAACCACGGAGCAACCCAGATCAGTTTTACGATGTTGGGCTATCCGGCCGGCGCTTCAGCGCAGTGCTTTAACCTAGTTGGCTATGGAAAGATGGACGGAAAGTATTTCGTTGATCAGATGGAACACAGCATATCTCCATCCAGCGGCTACAAAACACAGGTCAAGGCCAGCAAAGTGGAAAAGGAGGATTTCGCATGAGCAGTGAAGTGAGATTCGGCAATGTGAGTTCTATCGACTATGAGGCTGGAAAGTGCGAAGTTACTTACCCAGACAGGGACGACACCGTTACGGAAATGGTGCCGTTTCTGTCCAATGGCGAGTACCAGACACCGGAAGTTGATGATCTTGTGCTTGTCCTGCATCCAGGAGAAAGCCCGGAGGATGCTGTTGTGGTGGGCACCGTCTGGAATGAAAAGAACAAACCGCCTGAAGGAAAAGAAAAAGTCTACCGAAAGGATTATGCCAACTCACGAGGAAAGGCATATCGGAAGTTTGATGCAAATGCAAAAGAACTGACCGACTATGTGGACGGAAAGAAAATCCTGAAGGCGAAAAGTCTTGAGATCCAGGTGGGCGGTGCAACCGTGACCATCAGCGAGGGCGGAGAAATCAAGGTGACATCCCCGGCGGGGATCACGCTTGCAGCATCCGGCGAATTGAAAATGACGGCATCGACCATCAATGCGACCGCTGGAACAGTGAACATCCAGGGCGGAGGTGGCGATGTTGTTGTGTCCGGCAAATCGCTGGTATCGCATACGCACACCGGAAACCTTGGCAAGAAAACATCCGCACCCCTGTAAGGAGGTTTTGGAATGTATGTTGGAATTTTCGGCGATGTGATTTTCTCCGTGGGACACCTGCGTGTGCTCACCCCGTCAAACTTCAAGGGGACGACCGGCGCAAACTGGGCGGAACATGAAGTTCTGGGAGGGAAAGCACGGGCAGAGTATTTATCACCGAAACTGAGAGAGTACACCTTTGATATTCTTCTGGATGCAGCACTCGGCGTGAATCCTCGCAAGATGCTGAACCGTCTGACAGAAATGTCAGAGAACGGAGAGATTCATTACCTGATTATCGGGTTTGCACCGGTATCGCAAAACAAGTTTCGGGTCACTGAAATAAGCGACAGCTGGGATTCGGTGATAAAACACGGGCTTTTGATGCAGTGCAAGGTGAGCCTGACCATAAAGGAGTACATATGATCGACTTCAGCAGCACGGTGGTTGAGCTGTCCGGTGACAGCGAAAAACAAAAAGAAGTGCAGGACATTGCAAAGTGCCTTCGCACACTGTATTCCACACCAATCGGGAGCCAAGAGGGCGACAGAGAACTCGGAATCAATCCAAACATATTTGTCGATAAGCCACTTCCGGTGGCAAAGGGATTATATGTGGCTGAGGTAACAGAGAAAACCGCATCGTTTGAGCCGCGGGCAAGAGTGGTGCGGGTGGACTGGCTGGACAGCGATGTGCTGCATGGCGTTGTAATTCCAAAGGTGGTGTACGAGCTTGTCTAAAATAAAAGAGTTTGAGAACATCCCGGACATCGACATTGAAGGCGAAGAAACGCTGGAAGAAGCTGTGGCCGATTGCAAGGCACTGTTTGGCAAGTACAACAAAGAACTTTTCAACGGTGAGGTATCGTTGGAACGGTGTTCTGAAGCACGGCTTGTCCTTTTGACACTGGCACATCGTTCGCATCACAACATGGAGTACAGCACGGCGTGTCTGAAAGCGGAACTGCTGCCTACGAGCACGGGGCCGAATTTGGACAACCTTGCTCCGCTTGTTGGAGTGGAACGCCTGGAAGCCGGAAAAGCCACGGCGGTTATTCGATTCACACTGTCTGCGCCGAGAACGAGTGCAACCGGAATCCCGGAAGGAACACAGGTGAGAACGGCAGACAAACGGTATTTCAAAACCGAAAAGTATGCGGAGATCTTGCCCGGCGAACTGACCGTGGACGTAGTTGCCGTGGCGGATGAGGCAGGAAGCAACAGCGATGGGATTGCCGAAGGCGAAATCAATGTGCTGGTGGATCCTATCCCGTATGTGTCCGGGGCAAAAAGTGTTTCGGCAAGCACGGGCGGTACGGATACGGAAGGTGACGATTCATTTACCAGACGTATCAACTATGCACCTTCGATTTTCTCCGTGGCCGGTCCGGTGGATGCCTATGAATACTTTGCATCGAGCTGGCGGTCCGATGTGGCAGATACGAAGATCGTTTGCAAGGAAGGATACACGATCCACATTTACTTTCTGATGGCCGGAGGCAGAGTTCCGACAAGGGAAGAATGTACCGGAATGCAGGAATATTTCGACACGGTAAAGCGCCCGATGGGTGATCTGGTTCTTTGCCATGCGCCGGAAGAAATCCCGTATGACATCGAGCTTACTTACCATATTGCCTTGAGCAATGTCAAGAATGCATCGACGATTCAGGAAAATGTGGAAGCAGCTGTGAAGGAGTATGAAACCTGGCAGAGAAAAATCGGCCGGGACATCGAACCGGCGGAGCTGATTATGCGTGTACGGGAAGCTGGCGCGAAACGACCACGTCTGTTGGCACCGGTCGAAACAACCGTCTCCGAAATTCAGGTGGCAAAGCTCCGAAGCTGCAAGGTGACATACGGAGGAATCGAAGATGATTGAACTCCACGAAGTCGGCCTAGTCGAAGGGCTACCGCCTGATGTTGCCAAAGAGCCATGGGTACAGATCCTTGATGCAGTTTTCAGGGAGCGGCGCAAGAAGGAACTGGAAGCTGCCGAACGCTTGAAAATCTACACGGATATTGACCGTGCAGATGAGGCGGTTCTGGATATTCTTGCGGTTCAGTTCCGCGTTGACTGGTACGACACCAGCTATCCGATTGAAACAAAGCGCAGGATCATCAAAACTGCGCTGGAAGTCCGTCGGTACTGTGGAACGGAGTGGGCAGTCCAAAAGGCGCTGTCCTCGATTTATCCGAATGTGAAGATAAGTGAATGGTATGACTACGGAGGAAGGCCGGGCTACTGGCGAATGAACGTAGACATTACCGATGATGGTGTCATTTACTACACACCGGAAGAAATTGAAAAGCGCCTTGGTTATGCCCGGCGCTGTACCGCTCACCTTGAGCACATCATCTACATCGTCCAACCGCATGAACGGTCGCCCGCTTATATCGCCGCCGCACCCTGCGGCATGGCGACATCCTGCACCGTAAAGGTCCCCGGTAGGATCAAGCCGCGGGAAATCGGCGCAAAGGCGTATGTTGCCGGTGCGGTCGGAAGATCGAAAATGCAGGTTGCCGTGGCGCTGCCCGGTGCCGTTGAAGCAAAGGCAGTGAAAGCACGAGCCTTTACGGCGGGCACCGTTGAGCGGTCGCACACGGCGATAAACATTGTTATTGGAGGACAGACAACGTGAGTTGGGAAAAATCTAACTACACCGCCGCCGGTGCCGCCCTGCTGTCGGAATCTCTCTCCGGTGGTGCGCTGGTAATCACCCGCGCTGTGAGCGGCACCGGTACGGCTGACGCAGACCTTTCGGAGGAAACCGGGGTAAGCGGCGAAACACATGACCTGAAATTGCTGGACATCGAAACCGTTGAAAGCAGCGGTGAGACGGCTCGGCGGGTAAAAATCCAGATCACCGGTGCAGATGAAACGTACATCATGCATCAGGTGGGCGTTTACGGCAGGCTGAACGACGATGCCGAAACACTCCTGTTTATTATGCAGGATGCACGCGGAGTGGAGGTCCCGTCCACGAAAGTGAACGGCGATTTTGAGATTGAGCTGTCGGCGCTGCTTGCTGTGTCGAACAAGGCCAATATCAGCATTACCGTTGACCCGCAGATGCAAGCTCTCGCAAAAATGGTCAAGGCAGAAGTCGAGAAGCACAACAAAGATGCTTCCGCTCACGCCGATGCCATCACCGCCGCCGTCGGCAACGCCATGAAATCCCTCAAGGAATCCGGGGACGTTGTAAGCGAAGAACAGGTCAAGGCTCTTATTCAGGAGCAGGGCAGCTCTGGCGGGGCTGCTATCATCAAGAACATCACGATCCCCGCAGACGGTTGGGACTGGCAGCGGGAATCTGATGACGAGGAAATGCTGGGGATGGATGACTTCCGGTGTGTTGTCGATGTTGCAGTTGACGACGTGACGGAGGAAATGTTCCCCAGTGTTGCCTTACATAAAGCGGCCCTTGAGGTCGCAAAGCGTGCCGGGCTTTGTCCGACGGTGCAGGCTCTCGCCGGTGTCCTGCGCTTTTGGGCAAGGAACATCCCGACGGCGGATATGTCCGCCACGGTGGCGCTGTGGGCACTGGGAGGTACGGCGGGCGGTGGTTCCGCCTATGTGCTGCCTGTGGCGACGGCGACCCGGCTTGGCGGCGTGAAAATCGGTTCTGGCGTTTCCGTGTCGGCAGACGGCACGATCTCCGCATCGACCAGCGGTATCACACAGGATGAAGTCGTCTCTGCAGCAGACACGGACAAGATGCTAGACGAGATTTTTCCCGCAGAAAGTTGAACGAAACACCGGCATAACAGGAGGCTTATATGGCAGACAACAAGTTTGTGACCCTCGAAGCTCTCAAATCCACCGCTGCACGCTTGCAGCAGGAATGGCTCAAGTCCATCTCCAAGGCAGGTCATGCCCGCTTTGAGGTGGCGGAAGCCATCCCTGACGCATCCGCAGCGCAGGAAAACATCATGTATCTTGTCATGAACGACAAGACGCAGCACTACGACATCTACGCAAAGGTCAATGATGCGGTCGTCCTGCTGGATGATACCACCGTTGACCTTTCCGGCTATGCCACCAAGGAACAGCTGGAAGCTGTTTCTGGTGGTCTGGGTGGCACGGTATACGCCGCGACCAAAGCTGACCTGTCCGCATCCGACGACAGCGTGATCTCCGGCTACTTCGACCAGAACAAGGACGCAAAGCCCAAGAAGGGCGATGTCTTTGTCGTGACCACCACCGTGGACGGTTCCACCTATGAGCAGTCCGCCTATTTCTATGACGGTTCTGCATGGGTGGCCATGACCGGTTCCGTGGATGCCGATAAGGTCATCCTGCGGGAGAACATCACGTTGGCCGGTGGCTATACGCAGGTCGGCAACCTGACCAAGAGCCAGAACGGCACGGCCACTTTCTCTACCAAAGGCAAGAGCGTCATGGATGCCCTGACCGAGATTTTCAGCAAGCGGCTCCAGCCCAGCATCACCGCCCAGCCGGCCATCGGCGCTTTCACGCTGACCGGTGCTGGTGCTGTTGAGGCCGGCACTAAGGTAGCTGCTGCGGCCTACTCTGGCGCAACGCTGAATGCTGGCTCCTACCAGTACGGCCCGGCCACCGGCGTTACCGCCACCAACTGGAAGGTCGAGCGTATCACCAATGCGGCCACCACGCAGGTGGCTACTGCTGATGCAGCATCCCTGACCGCTGGCTCTGACAACAACGGCGGCGCTGGCTTCATCATCGGCGACGCTGGCGGCGACGGCGCCGTGTCCAGCCTGAAGTACCGCGTGACCGCAACCCACGGCGCAGGCGTGACTGCAAAGGACAATCTCGGCGCTGCATCCAGCCCGGCAGTTGCCATTGCGGCTGGCACTAAGACCAAGGACACCGCAGCATACACTCCGTTCCGCAATACGTTCTACGGTGCATCCGCCAGCAAGCCCGCTCTGGACAGTACGGCCATCCGCGCACTGGGCAAGACTGGCAAGGCATATGCTGCCGGTACGCTGACCATCAACGTGCCTGCCGGTACGCAGCGTGTGGCGATTGCCTGCATTGCGACCGCAAAGGGCGTGACCAAGGTCATCAACGAGACCGCAATGAACGCAGATGTCACCAGCACCTTTGTCAAGTCCGCTGTTCCCGTTGAGGGTGCGAACGGCTATGCCGCCAAGGACTACAATGTGTGGGTCTTTGAGCCTGCTGTTGCCTATGGCAACGCCGCAGTGCTGAAGGTCACGCTGGGTTAAAGGAGGGCTGAACAATGGCTGTGAACAATACCGCAAAAAAGTATTCCGACATGGAGTTCCCGTTGGCTATGAAGCGGCAGGATGCTTTCGCACTGGATGAGACCGCCGTGTGGCCGTCCATGGAAACCGCGCAGGCATACGCAAAGACCAATCCCACTGCCTACATCGGCCAGCTGCTTTCCGTCATCGTGGACGGTGTAGCTACCCCGTATGTGATTCAGAACGCCGCAGGCGACCTCGCCCCGTTGGGCGCTGCCGCTGTGACCATTGCTTCGGACGACGAAGCAAACGAAATGCTCACTGAGATTTTCGGCGAGTAATGCACAATCTGTAATCGACCGGCTGTCCGGGAAGTCTGGGCAGCCGGATATTTTATCATGAACAAATAAGAAAGAGGTATTTTACTATGGCTTACAATGCAAATGCTCTCGTCCGTCTGGCTGCTCTGAAGGCTCTGGCCGAAAAGACCAAGGCCGAGATCGACAACATCAACACCGACGTTTCCAAGGCCATTAAGTCTCTGGGCGTTTCCGGCAACACTGTCAGCTTCTACACTAGCGCTGATAAGTCCGGTACTGCGGCATTCACCTTCGACTTCCCGAAGGAGCTGTTCCTCGATCAGGCTAAGACCACCTTCGTGCAGAAGTTCGCATTCAGCACCGAGACCTACCCCGGCGCTACCGACCCCAAGCTGGCAGGTAAGCCCGTTATGGTTCTGGCTGTGAAGGGCCAGAACCCTGACAGCTGCTCCTACAGCTTCCTCGATATGTCCGCTCTGGTCGATACCTACAAGGCAAAGGCCACCGGCAAGGATGCTTCCACCACCGTTACCATCGCTGGTTATGAGGTGGATGTCAAGGTCAATGTTTCCGCTGCTGCCGGCAACGCCCTGGTTCTGAAGGACGATGGTCTGTATGCGGACATCAGCGGCAAGGCCGACAAGGTGAAGAACGCCACCGTTGGCAACCTCGCTGCTCTGGATGCAAGCGGCAACCTGACCGATTCCGGCAAGAAGCCTGCCGACTTCGTGGCCGCTGAGACCGGCAAGCGTCTGATGACCGATGCCGAGGGCGAAAAGCTGAAGGGCATTTCTGCTGGCGCCACCAAGACCGCCGCCAGCGAGACCAACGGCCATATCACCATCGACGGCGTGGACACCACCGTGTACACTGAGCCGTCCGATGTGATCCACGGCACCGTCGCATCCGACAGCGATGTGACCGCTATGCTGACCGAGGTTTTCGGCGCATGAGCTGATTGACCGACCAAAGAAGTACAAGGGGAGGGGCTACCATGGGGCAGCCCCTCCTGCTTTTTAGGGAGGACAAGCGTGAATGAATATTATCGCACTCGCAACCCACCTGAAGCAGGTCGCACAGGAAGCAAAGAAGTATGCGGCGGGTCTGGCAAGTGAGCTGTCCGATGCAACGTTGGAAGCGATGCAGGAGATGGACAATGCAAAGGCCGATAAGATTTCCGCCGTGACTGTCACGATCAGCACGGACGGCTGGGTGGAAGATGGAACGTGGGAGGATTATCCTCTGCGCTATGACATCACTGCCGCCGGTGTGACCGCAGCAGACCGGGCGGATGTCATCCTATCGCCCGGAAGCCTGAGCGCGGCGACGGAATGCGGAGTTTGCCAGACCTGTGAAACTCAGAACGGGAAAATCTGCATCTGGGCACGCACTGCCCCGGCAGAAGCGCTGTCTGCTGAATACAGGATCACTCAGGGCGAAACAAACAAGGAGGCATGACCTATGGCAATGGGAACTGTAAACGTCGGAACGCCGGGTGTCGGCGATGATTCCGGCTTTGTGAAGAATGACCAGATCGGCGTGCCGGGCGGCATTGCTACGCTGGATGCAGACGGCCACCTGACCGAGAGCCAGCGGTGGGAAGTGGACGGCTACAAAAAGGCCGAGACCGACCAGCGCATCAGAGCGGCGGTGGATGCCCACAACGAAGCGGCCAACGCCCACGGCGACATCCGTGCCAGTGCGGCAGCTATGAACGCCAGCATCAAGGCCATTGAGCTGAAGTTCGGCACGAACGTGACCAAGAACCCGTTCAGCGCCACATTCAGCAGCCTTGACGGCCTGACCGTTGCCGGCGTTTGGAACGCCGATCTGGCAAGGATTGAATTTTGAGTAAGGAGGTGAATTTTTATGGCAAACGTAAAACTGGGCACAAAAGCCGTTGGCAGCATTGTCAAAATCAAGGTCAACGGCGCGGCCAAGGATTTCATCATCGTGCATCAGGGCTTGCCCAGCAGCGCCTATGACGATAGCTGCACCGGTACTTGGCTGCTGATGAAAGACAGCTACAACTATATGAAGTGGAACGCAACCGAAGAAAACAACTACGCGAGTTCCGATATCAACTCCTGGCTGAACGGCACGTTCTATAACCTTATCGACGCGGATATTCGCGCCGTGATCAAACAGGTAAAGATTCCGTATCACGGTAGTTCATATTACGGCGGCACACTTCACACCGGCGCAAACGGTCTGAACACGAAGGTGTTCCTGCTGTCCGGCATCGAGGTTGGTTGGACGAACAGAACCAACGAATATTTCCCCAATGATGGCGCTAAACTGTCCTATTTTCTCGCTGGCACCGGAACAAATGAGAATAAAAAGCGCGTTGCCTATCGGAACGGCAGTGCTCAAGACTGGTATCTGCGTTCCCGACGCATCATAAACACGAGCTCGAACAATGTCTGGAAAGTCGCGGACGATGGCTCCTACGACTACGACAATTGCGTCAACTCGAACGATATTCGCCCCGCTTTCATTCTTCCCTCTACACTCGTGGTCTCTGACGACGGCACGGTCAGCACGAACACTGCACCGGCCATCAACGCCAGTTCCACGAATCTGGGGAAGCAGAACGCACCCTTCAACTTCGCGTATACCGTCACCGATGCAGACGGTGACACCCTGACCGTTACCGAAAAACTGGACGGCAAGACCACTGCCACCCGCACCGGCATTGCAAGCGGTACTGCGCTGACCTTTGGGCAGGGCAGTACCGCAGAAAATTTCCAGCGCATCCTGAATGGCTCCCATACCATTCAGATCACCGCGAACGATGGCAAGGATAGCACCAGCCTGAACGCCACGTTCACCAAGAGCGTTACCAGCGCAAGTGTGACGCTGGCCGAACCTCTGACCGTGGAGGGCGACATCACCGTTGCCGTGCTTCAGGTGACCGGCTCCATCCCGGACGATGCTGTCTTTAAGGCCGAGGTGACGAACAATGCCAACGACCCGTCCCCGGTCTGGCAGGATGCCACCACTGAGGTGCAGAAAGGCGTGAACATCGTCTTTGAGAACAAGACCGCCACGGCGGGCGCGGCATTCAATTTCCGCGTCAGCGTGGAGCGCGGCGCAAGCGGCGAGGGCGGCCACATCGAAG
>OCHO01000642.1_pt1 | contig 27149 bp, 26 predicted proteins | sample 1538441 | NCBI WGS metagenome assembly OCHO01 (sample SAMN04571691, study PRJEB22368) | human gut metagenome | biome: human gut; material: stool | host: Homo sapiens | place: Luxembourg | collected 2012-06-29
TCATGATCTTGGCACTGTTGGCGGAGACCACGGCGCAGATGATCAGCACGATGGCAGTGGTGGACACCAGGGGCAGCACGCGGACGGCTTCCTCGGTGAACTTATGGAAGAAGTGGTTGACCACAAAGCCCAAGGCAATAGGCACCAGCACCACCTTGACGATGGACATGAACATGCTCATGGGGTTCACATCCACGCGCTGGCCGGCGTACAGCAGGGTGAGCAGCGGGGTGAGGATGGGAGCCAGCACGGTGGAAACAGCGGTCATGCCAACGGACAGGGCCACGTCGCCCTTGGAAAGATAGGTCATCACGTTGGAAGAAGTGCCGCCGGGGCAGGTGCCCACCAGAATGACGCCGATGGCCAGCTCGGTGGGCAGGTGGAACACCATGGTGAGCACCCATGCCAGGAAGGGCATCAAGGTGAACTGCGCCACACAGCCTACGATGACGTCCTTCGGGCGGCTGAACACCACCTTGAAATCATTGGGCTTCAGGGTCAGGCCCATGCCGAACATCACGATGCCCAGCAGGGTGTTCACCCAGCTGGTCTTGACCACGCTGAACGGCCCGGGGAAGAACAGGGCACCGGCTGCCACCACAATGACGATGGCGGCCATGTATTTGCCCACAAAGTCGCTTACTTTTTCCAGAGTTTTCATGTTGATTCGTCCTTTCTCTTTTTCGAACATCCAAACGGCCTTTGCATGAAACATCCGGAATGGCCCGGTGCCGCAATAAAAAACGCCTTTGTCTCCCATCATAAGAGACAAAGGCGTGTACATCCTCTGCGGTACCACTCTTACTTGCCAGCCGTAGGGCTGGCCCCTCAGTGCGCATCCAACAATGCGCGGCTTCTGGTAACGGAAGCCTGCCGTCCGGCCTTACTGGGGTGCGCACGCATCCGTTCAGCCCGGAAGCTCGGAGAGGATCTTCCCACAGGGTTCGTGCACTGCCTTGCATCCACCGGCAGCTCTCTGCAGCATTCCGCCCGGGTACTTGTTCTCGTCATAGCCGAATATTTCACTGCCCCGCAGTATACGCCTTTGCCTGCCGAAAGTCAAGCAAAACGGGCCTGCCAATGTTTCATCTGAACGGAATGGGAAAACAACGTGTTTCACTTTGCATGTGAAAAAATCGCATTTTCGTAAAAATCAGAAAGAAAGATTGTAATTGCATCTCGCTTGTGGTACACTTGCCCTACTTGTGAATCGGAAAAAAGGATAGGAGCGTGGAATTTTATGGCAAGACAACATAACCGGAGTGCTTTCTCCGGCAAGATCGGCTTCGTGCTGTCGGCGGCGGGCGCGTCGGTGGGCCTGGGCAACATCTGGCGTTTCCCGTATCTGGCGGCAAAATACGGCGGCGGCATCTTCCTGCTGGTGTACATCGTGCTGGCCGTCACCTTTGGCTACACCATGATCACGGCGGAAACGGCCCTGGGCCGCATGACCAAGAAAAGCCCGGTGAGCGCCTTCGGGGCCTTTGGCAAAAGCGCGGGCCTGCGGTTCGGCGGCTGGATCAACGCCATCATCCCCATCCTGATCGTGCCGTACTACTCGGTCATTGGCGGCTGGGTCATCCGCTATCTGGCGGATTACGTCAGCGGCCACGGCAGCGAGCTGGCCCAGGACGGCTACTTCTCCAGTTTCATCGCCAGCGGCCTGTCGGCTGAGGTGTGCTTCGTCATCTTCACGGGCGCTACGCTGGCCATCATCTTTGCGGGCGTGCGCAACGGCGTGGAGCGCGTCTCCAAGGTGATGATGCCCATTCTGGTGGTGCTGTCGGTGGTCATTGCGGTGTACTCGGTCACCCGCCCCGGTGCGCTGGAAGGCGTCAAGTACTTTCTGGTGCCCAATGTGGCAAACTTTTCCTGGATGACCGTGGTCACCGCCATGGGCCAGATGTTCTACTCGCTGTCCATCGCCATGGGCATCCTGGTCACCTTCGGCTCCTATATGAAGGAGAACATCTCCATTGAGGAGTCCACCGAGAATGTGGAAGTGTTCGACACGGCCATTGCGGTCATGGCGGGCCTGATGATCATCCCGGCGGTGTTCTCCTTCTCCGGCGGCGACCCGGACACCCTGCAGGCGGGCCCCGCACTGATGTTCATCACCATCCCCAAAGTGTTCGAGAGCATGGGCCTGGGCCATGTGGTGGGCACGCTGTTCTTTTTGCTGGTGCTGTTCGCGGCAATTACCAGCTCCATCGCCCTGACCGAGAGCGCCGTCTCCACCTTTGAGGACGAGCTGGGCTGGAGCCGTGAGCGCGCTACATTCATGATCGGCATCATCATGCTGGCACTGGGCAGCCTGTCCGCGCTGGGCTACGGCCCGCTGGCAGGCGTGACCGTGTTCGGGATGCAGTTCCTGGACTTCTTCGATTTCCTCACCAACTCGGTCATGATGCCCATTGCCGCCATTGCAACCTGCCTGCTGGTGTCCCGCGTCGTCGGCGTGGAGCGCATCGAACAGGAGGTCACCCGCGAGGGCAAGCCCTTCCGCCGCCAGAAGGTGTTCAACTTCATGGTACGGTATCTGTGCCCCATTTTTGCAGTCATCATCCTCATCAGCTCGGTGGCAAACGCCCTGGGCTGGATCGCCATGTAATGTATGTGCCAAAGCGGCAGCGTCCCTGTGCGGGAGGCTGCCGCTTTTTTGCACCCCAAAGTTTTGCTGTTTTGCACAAGGCACACGGGGAAACTCTGGGCAGAATGCCAAGGCCGCCAAAGCACCTCTCCGGATTTTGGGGGCATTTTGGAATGACGATGCTTGACGGAAGGAGTCGTAGGAAGTAGAATGCTGTGCCGTAAAATCGGCACACGAACGCCTGGGCTGTGCTGCGGAAACCGGCCCGGGAAGGGGAGCATTGCAGCATGGAAAGACAGAGGAGGCAACAATGAAGATCTGTACAAAGTGCGGCGCAAGAATGAGCGACAGCAACCGGTTCTGCGAAAAATGCGGCAGCACGCTGGTCACCGAGACGGCGGCAGGCCACACGGCGGTGCCGGTGCGCAGCGAGACCAGCCTGAGCCAGCTGGTGGGGTGGCTGCAGAAGTATGGCCGCCATATCATGCGCGTTGCGGCGCTGCTGGCGGTGGTGCTGTTTTTCTGCCCGCTGTTCCTGGTCTCCTGCGAGGGCGTCCAGATGAACGTGAGCGGGTTCCAGACGGCCACCGGCTTCGGTTTTGACGACGACGGCAACACGAAAAGCAGCTGGTTCCTCAGCGAGGAAGACAACTCCCGCTATTACACGCAGGATAACGCAAGCCTGCCGCAGGGGTCACTGACGGCCTTTGCGGCGCTGCTGCTGGCGGGCGGTATGCTGGGCAGCACCTTTGTGCTTGCCCAGAACGCCTCCAGAACCGAGCAGAAAAATGTGCACGGGGTGCAGATCGCTCTGGCGGCCGCCCATGTGGCCGCGCTGTTCTATATCTTTGAACGGCTGAAAAAGGCGGCCCGCATCGAGGGCATGGCCTGGGCGAACTTTACCACGGTGGAGCCGACCGGCTGGTTCAAGCTGGATGTGGCCCTGACGATCTTGTATCTGATCGTGGCAGCGGTGTGCCTGGCGGGAGCGGCCGCCGACACGGGCAGCGCCGTGCCGCATGCGCCCGCAGCGCCTGCCCCGGCCCCTGTGCCGCCGCGCAGCACGGTGCCGTCCAGCGCGCCCCGCCCGGATGTCCCGGTGCGGCCCAGTGCCCCGGCAGAGCCCCCGGTGCCGGACGACGGCGAGGCCACGCTTTATGTGTTCCCCACCCACCCGGCCGGGGAGAAGAACGCAGCCGCGCCCCTGCCCGACCCGGAACCGGCACCGGCACCGTTCTGGCCGATGGATGACCGCACTGAGCGTGTCACCCCCTCTGCAGGAAACTACGGCTGCGCCGCGCCTGCCGCGCCCGCTTATGGTTATGCCGAACCTTCTGCCCCCACGGCAGCGGACTATGGTTACGCTGAACCTGCTGCCCCGGCCGCGGCGAGCTATGGCTATGCAGAGCCTTCGGCTCCTGCCGCTGCGAATTACGGCTGCGCAGAACCCTCGGCACCCGCCGCAACAGGTTACGGCTATGCCGAACCCGCTGCCCCGGCAGCTCCTGCGGCACCGGCTGCAGCTGCCCCGGAAACAAGCGTGCGCATCAGCGGGGCTGCGGGCGCGGCCAGGAGCGAAAAGAAGAATACGCATTTCCATCAGGCACCCAGCCTTTGAGTGAGAATAGGAGAAAAACGGACCCCGGAGAGCGCTCCGGCAAAACGTCCCAAGAAAGGATTTGAACCGTGGAGGAGAAAACCGCAGCAGAAGAAACGACCCGCAGCGGCGTGAAGATCAGTGGCTCGCACGCAGAGGAGACGGATGAGGTCGTCAGTGCGGGGCAGTGTTACCCCATTTATTCCTACAGCGCAAACCCCTGGAACCCGACCTGGGTCTGTCCGGCCTGCGATGCCGAAAACTCGGAGCAGGTAAAGGTGTGCGGCGTGTGCGGCGCGGCAAGGCCCGCCGCCGGTGTGCCGAAGGACGAGTTCCCGTACCCGGGCGGCACCGGCGGTGCAGGCGGTCACAAGGAAACAGAACCGCCGTCCGGCGGAGAAGGGCCGGGCAAACCGGACGAACCCAAAAAGCCCAAAAAGAAGCGCGGCGGCATCCTTGTGGTGCTGGCGGTCGCGCTGGCGGCGCTGGCTGCCGCAGCCGTGCTGCTGCTGGGCCAGGGCTCCCGCCCGGCCAACACCCCGGCGCAGACGTCTTCTTCCCGTTCGGTCAGCTCGTCTTCCAGCCGGGACGCTTCGTCCGAGAGCAGCAGCGTGACCTCGGACGAACCCGATTCAGAGGAGCCGTCCAGCTCCGAGGAACCGGCAAGCACCTCGGTCCCGGACAGCAAACCGGACAGTACGCCCGACAGCAAACCCGACAGCAAGCCGGTGAGCTCGTCGTCCGGCTCGTCCAGCAGCACTCCGGCGTCGTCCACCGCACCGCAGGTGCCCAGCTATACGGTGAGCTATAAGGTGTCCGGCAGCGGTTCGCTGACGGGCGGCAGCAGCTCCGGCAAGAGCAGCCTGCAGTACACGGTCAAGCAGAACGAGGGCAAGAGCTTCACGGTCACGGCCGTGCCGGGGAACAACTACCATTTTGTGCGCTGGAGCGACGGCTCCACCAGTGCCACCCGCACGGACACGAACTTTACCCAGAATGTGACCTTTACGGCGTACTTTGAGCAGAATGAGCCGGCACCCAGCTACACGGCTTCGGCCTCGCAGGATGGCAACGGCGTCATCACGTTTACGCTGAACGCGGAAGGCCAGACAGTGGATATCTCCATGGAGCTGGTCCAGACTGCAACGGGCAAGAGCTATTCCCTTGGCAAGATCGGCAGCTTTGGCAGCGGCAGCTACCGCTTCGACCCCGCCTGCCCCGGCGACCCGGGCGAATATCAGGTCCGGTTCTACGATCAGAACAGACGGATGCTTGCATCTGTTCATGTTGTATATTAAGCATTTAAGGAGGAATTTGACATGAGAAAGATGAAATTTGTGGCCATGGCCCTGACGGCAGCGCTTGCGCTGCAGTTCACGGTGCCTGCGTTTGCGGCGCAGCTGCCGGAGACCGAGGCAGCGCCGGAGCAGGCCGCCACCGCGGAAGCACCGGACGAAGTGCAGGCCGAAGCACTGGAGGAGGAAAACCTGATCGAGTTCCGCACCCTCGTGCGCTACGCCAGCAACACGCACCCGTCCGAGACGGTGAGCGTCGGCTTCACCAGCAACACCAACTATTCCTGGTCCAGCTCGGACACCTCGGTGGTGACCGTGGACCAGAAGGGCCGTGTCACCGCACAGGGCCTTGGCTCTGCCACCGTTACCGCTGTGCGCAAGGACGACCCGGAAAAGACCAGCAAATACTACTATACGGTCAAGAACGCAAGCCTGGAGCTGAGCTGCTCCCCCAGCTCTCTGACCATTGACTACGACGACCTGCACCCCACCGCGCAGATGCGCATCAGCGATTCCTACGGCACGATCAATTACAAGAACTGGTCCAGCAGCAACCCCAACGTTGCCACCGTCAGCTCCAGCGGCGTGGTGACGGCTTACAATGAGGGCTCTACCCGCATCACGGTTTCCACCAACGAGGGCACCGCTTCTTATATCGTGACCGTTTCCTCCCGCATCGGTGCGCTGTACTTCTCGTACGAACGCGCAGCATCCTACGGCAGCACCAGCCGCACCATGCTGGAGTCCGGTAAGCTGGGCAACATCAAGTCCGGTGACGTGTTCAACCTGGGCGACTATCTGGTAAAGGATTCTCGCGTGCAGGTCCAGAGCTGGACTTCCAGCAACCCGGCGGTGGCCACCGTGACCGAGAGCGGCTGGGTGACGGCCGTGGGCGACGGCGAGACCACCATCACCGTGACCTCCACCGACGGCAAAAAGGCTGAGTGCCGCCTGCTGATCGGCCAGGAAGCACAGGACCAGTACCGTGAGCAGGTGTCGAACTCTGCGACCATCGGCGGCATCGTGCTCTTTGTCGGCTTGGGCGTTGTGGTCATCGTGGCCATTGTGACCCTCGCCAGCGCAGCGACCGCCTGAGGAATGGAACAGGTGTACATCGGCCCGGGCACACGGCTGCCCGGCGGCCGATGAGACGAAAGGAGCGTGGAGGGATTGTTTTGCAGATATTGCGGAACAAGACTTGCAAAAAATGAGCTGAGCTGCCCCGCATGCGGCAAAGAGCAGGGCCCCCTGTTCGCCACGAGCGGCTACTTCGGCGTGCTGCGCAAGGCATCCGGTGAGGACGCCGCGCAGCCGGAAGCAGCACCGCCCCCGAAGGCGGCGGTCCCGCAGCCGAAGCCGGAAGAACGGCCCGCCCCGGCCCACAGCCCGGCCCCCAAAAAGAACGCGGGCGGGCGGAATGTGCTTTTGCTGGCGGTGCTCGTGGTGGTGCTGCTGTGTGCGGTTGTGCTGAACCTCAAGCTTGGCGGTGTGGAGCGCACACTGAACAGCGCGAACACCAAGCTGGATGAGCTGAAGCAGACCGTTTCCCAGCTGCAGGAAGCACAGGCGCAGCAGAGCGAAGTGCTGAACGAGCTGAAGCAGGCGGTGGATGCGGCCCAGGGCAAGGCCCCGGCGGCAGAGCCCGCCGCCTCGGTCCCGGCCGCCAGCGAGCCGGAGACCCCGCAGGAGAACAGCCTGCTCCCGGCCGACGAGCCCCAGAAGGACGCAGCGCCCGCCGCGGAAAGCACGGCCCCGGCCGCAGATACGGGAAAAGGGGAGCTGCATGAAACTGTCTAAGAAAACGGCCCGGAAGACTGCCGACCCAGGGCTGGAGCTTTCGGCACTGTTCTTTGTGAACGGTGAAAAAAAGCAGGACCTGTGCGAGGACAGCTATGCCCTCGGCGCGCATGACGGGGAAGTGTTCCTGGGCGTGTTCGATGGCTGCGGCGGCAGCGGCGCAAGGGTGTATGACGTCTATGGCGGACACACCGGCGCGTACCTTGCCTCCCGCATCGCCAGCGGTGCGGCCTACGACTGGTTCCAGAACGAGGAGCCGCCCGCAGCGCTGGAACCGGACATTGCCCGGGCGCTGCAGTGCTACAAGGAGAACGCCAGCGGCAGCAGCGGCATCCGCAGCTCCATGGCGAAGGACTTCCCCACGACGGCTGCGGCGGCAAAGTGCAGCTGCAGCCCGTCCCGGGTGGATGCCGACTTTTTGTGGTGCGGCGACTCGCGCGGCTTTCTTATGACGGCAGACGGCCTGAAGCAGATCACCGTGGACGATGTGCAGCACACCGTGGACGGCCCGGATATGCGCAGCGATGGCATCATGACCAGCGTGTGCAGCGCGTCCAAACCGTTCCACCTGCACGAAAAGCAGGTGAGCTGCAGCCAGCCCTGCATCGTGCTCACGGCCACGGACGGCTGCTTTGGCTATGTGGAGTCGCCCATCCAGTTCGAGGCACTGCTGCTGGACACCCTGCTCCAGAGCAGCAGCATCGAAGACTGGCGCGAAAAGCTGTTCGGCATCCTGAAAAAGATCTCGGCGGATGATTACACCATGTGTCTGGCGTGCTTTGGCTATGCAAGCTTTGCGGACCTGAAAAAGGCCTTCGAGCCCCGCCATAAGGCCCTGCTGGAAACCTACCTTGCGGTGTGGAACGACAGCACACAGGAGCAGCAGCAACAGCTGTGGCTGGAATATGCGGCGGATTATCTGTCGGAACAGGATGACGTGAAATGAGATATACAGACTACAATGGCTACCTTGTTGCAGGCACACTGAAAAGCGACAACGCCGGTTTCAGCAAGTGGGGCATCGCGCAGAAGGATGGGCAGGACTACTTTTTGAAGGAATTCCTCAGCCCCGTTTACCCGCAGAATGCGTCCATGTATTCGCCCGAGCAGGCGGAAAAGCGGCGGAAGTATTGCGAAAAGTACGAGGCCCAGAAGACCTTGCTCTACAAAACGATCAACGAAGCTTCGGACGGCAACGATGTGCGCATCGTGGACTTTTTCCGTTGTGAGAGCCACTATTACATCGCAATGCCGTGCATTCCTTCGGAGAAGCTCACGCCGGAGGACGTTGCGCAGATGAGCAGCGCCGGTCAGGCCCAGCAGCGGCTTTTGTGCAAGACGCTGGCCCACAGCATCTGGAAGCTGCACAAGGTTGGCATCGTCCATGGCGATCTCAAGTGGGACAACGTCCTGCTGCAGAAAAGCCAGTCGGGCGGGCTGACCACCAAGATCATCGACTTCGACAACAGCTTTTTTGAAGCTGAACCCCCTTCGGACCCGGAAAGCTTCAACTTCGACGTGGTCTATCTGGCACCGGAAGGCTATCTGTTTGCGGCCGGAGAGGACGTCAAGGTGGGCAAGCCCCTGGATGTGTTCGCGCTGGGCGTGCTGTTCCACCAGATCTTCCAGGGCTGCGTGCCGGAGTTCGTCAGCGGGACCAAATATAACTACCTGTTCGAAGGGCTCCTGAGCGGCGACGAGCTGAAGCTGGGCGACGCCGTCCCGGCGGATATGGCCCGGCTGATCGCGGGAATGCTGGAAACGGACCCGGTGCGGCGGTATTCGCTGGATACCGTGGTGCGGCTGCTCTCCGGCGAGGACATCCGGCCGGAACAGCAGGCGGAAAACCGCGAGGCCACCCAGAACGACCGGGAGGCAGCGCTGCGCATCAACATCTACAAGAGCACCAACGGCGCCGAAAAATTCAAGCAGGCGGGCAGCCTGTTTTGAGCACAGGAGGAATGCAACATGATGAACTTCAACTTTGACTACAATGTGGACATGGTGTTCTGCATTGACGCAACGGGCAGCATGGGCGGCCTGATCGAAAAGGTCAAGGATAACGCGCTGAATTTTTATCAGGACGTGCAGCGCATGATGACCAATAAGCAGAAGACCATCGCACAGCTGCGCGTGCGGGTGATCGCCTTCCGCGATTACGCCGCCGACGGTGACGACGCCATGATGGTGACCGATTTCTTCAACCTGCCGGAGGAAGAAAAGGATTTTGAGGAGACGGTGCGCAGCATCCACGCAGAGGGCGGCGGCGACATCCCGGAGGACGGCCTGGAAGCGCTGGCCTATGCGATCCGCTCGGACTGGAACAATGCTGGCACCAAGCGCCGCCATGTGATCGTGGTGTGGACCGACGCCCCGACCCACGAGATGGGCTTTGCAAAGTTCCTGCCCAACTACCCCAACGGCATGCCGGAAGACCTGCGCGAACTGACCCAGTGGTGGGGCGACGCCGCCACCCAGGAGCGCGGCTACATGGACCAGAATGCAAAGCGCCTGGTGCTGTTTGCCCCGGAGGCCGAATATTGGTCCCAGATCATGGATTCGTGGGACAATGTTGCCGCTTACCCCGCCAAGGCCGGTGAGGGCCTGAAGGAAGTGGACTATCAGCAAATCCTGAACATGCTGGCCAACAGCATCGGGTGAGAAAAGCACCTGCAAAATCTTCTTAAAAACAAGCAGCGGCAGCTTTCCAGACGGAAAAGCTGCCGCTGCTTGTTGCATATGTCCTCATGCAGATTCGAACTGCAGGCCTTTCGCTTAGGAGCGTGGAACGTTAGGCATGGAGGACGTTATGAACAAGAGCGGTATTATTTTCTGTATTTTCGAACACCGTAATTTTTTTACGATAATTTAAAAATGCCTCGAAAAAATATTTCATTGAATTGAGCTTTGTGATATAATAATAGCACAGCAAAAATTGTGTTAGGGAGGACAAACAATATGCTCACCAAGATTACGCTTGATAATTTCAAGTCGTTTAAAAACAAAACTACCGTTGACCTGGCTAAAACTAATTATACGATCCTTCCGCAGAATGTTGCGGACAACGGCATTCTGAAGGGGTGTATTTTTGTTGGTGCAAATGCTTCCGGTAAATCTACAATTATTCTCGGAGTGAAACTACTCCTTGATTTTCTCTTTTCTGAAAAAAATCTTAATTCAGGTATCTTCCTCTGTATGTTTGGAAACGGACCGTGTTATTCGCTTTCCTATGAATTCCTGGTCGAAAAGAAGAAGATTAATTATTTTTTTGAGGTTGATGTGGTCAAAAAGATCATTTCTGAAAAGCTTTGGATTGATGATGCGCTTATGCTTGAAAGAATGGGGCTTTCGGCAAAGTCGTACATTGCCGAACCAGCTGGGGTGAACTATGATGAAGCAGATGTCAGCAAGGACACACTGTTTTTACGGACGCTGTACTTTAACACAAAGTTTACTTCCAATCCTACGCTGAGTGCATGGATGGACTATCTAAAAAAATCTATATATATCAACATGTTTGACAAGAACATTATCTCTTATGGCAAAGCAGAAGTATCGGTTGCACGTTATCTTGACACGAGTGGTTGCGAATCAATCAATCGTTTCTTTGACGAATACAACTTTGAACAGAACATCGAATATGATCACAGCAGCAAGGGCGGTAATGTACGTTTTGTTGTCGAAGGAGATAACACTGAAAAAGGAATCTTTTTCAAGCGTAAGGGCATCGAAGTACCGATTCCTTTTGTAGAAGAATCTCTTGGCAATCAAAATCTTCTCCGTATCCTTCCAGCATTTCTGAATGTTATCAATAGCGGAGGTATGCTTCTAATTGATGAGTTTTCAAGCGGATTCCATAATGAACTTGAAAGCCTTATGGTTAGATACTTTATGGAAAAAGCCGACCGGGCGCAGATGTTATTCGTTTCCCATTCAACAAATCTACTCAGTAATTCTATTCTCCGTCCCGACCAAGAGTATTCTGTCGAATTTCAAAATGGAAACGGAAGTACAGTAAGGAGATTCTCATCGGAACAGCCGCGATCTGCGCAAAACATTGAAAAGATGTATGTCAGCGGCGTTTTTGGCGGTCTTCCTGAATATAAAGAGGTGAGCGATGAAGCTGAATAAGAATAAGAGTATCGGCAGAGTTCTCTTTATTGTAGAAGGCAGTCGGACAGAGTTTTCGATTTTGAGAAGGATTTTTTGTAACATTCTTGGATACAGTTATATAGAAAAACGTAGAAATAGGCCGACCTACTTTGTAAGCATTCAAGATCGCTTTTCGCAGATTGCTGTTGTCAATACGAGAGAGAGCAATATCCGTGATATCAGTGAGAACGAAAAATATCTCGATGATGTGTTTGATGTGTTGCGCGAACAATACAAGTTCCCGATTGACCAGTCAGCAATTTACTATCTATTTGACCGCGATCCGAAATCGAACACAGATCCTGCATTGATTGAAAAATATATCCTATCCCTTGCAAATCCGTATGACAACAACGATTATAAAGCTGGGCAATTACTTTTGAGTTATCCGAGCATAGAAAGCTATCTTGTCTCAAATTTCAGAGATGCAGCAAATTTCTTGCGCTTTTCACTTGGAACGGATGCCAAAAAGTACATTGGTCAAAATACGGATATTCAGATAAACAAAATTTCGGAAGAAACGATGATAAATGCGGCAGATGAGTTTTTGCAATACCTTGTGAGTGAACGGATTGCTTTCAATATTGATGAATTTTCGGAGGCAGGACACGCAATATTCACGAAACAAGAAGCCGAATATCTGGCTGGCAGAGGGTTTAGGCTGTTTTCTATGCTAACGCTTGCTTTCTTGCAAATGGGTATCATTGAAATGGAAGAAAAGCTACAATAATAAGACTAAATACTTCCATATAGGCGCCATGAGATAAAAACCGTAGTTTTTTCGCCCTGAAATGTTGTGATTCAGACAAAAACACTGCTCTCATGCCTGCACTCCACGTTTCACGTTAGTATGGATGTTTTCAATTTGGAGTTGTGACGGTCGAAACTTTTCAGCGGTAAACCCTCTTTTGACGATTCGGGAAGGCCGGCCCGAAAACAGAAAAAGCGCGTTCATCGTTCTGTTCCGGGAGAACAGCGAGTGAACGCGTTATGTATAGAGAAAAATGTTCTGCACAACTTTCAACTAGAAAGTTGAAAATAGAGTTGCACAGGTTATCTTGCGTTTACATAGATTTACGGGAAAGCGACTGCTGATTTTAGCAGAAAATTGGAAAAGGGAACCTCAGAGGCATTTTTGACTCTCACGGGATTCGAACTGGGACTCAGGTTTAGAAGCATGATTGCAAGGGCACATTTAGATATACCCACGTGGTTGCCTGCAAGAAATTTTTGTCAGTAAATTCTTAATAAGATGAGTTGAGAAATGCTTGCATAGAAAACTCAATTGTGTATTCAATAGATTTTTAACAAGCGCAGGTGGATTTGAAATTGTGGTTATATCGCCCAAGAACAGTCCGATTGGAAATATGTTGGTGGAGATAAGTGAAACCCAATAAATCTCGGAAAATTTGTAGGTTGAAAATCTCCAGGATTTATTTGTGGTATGTTATTAGCTTGTTTTAGATTCTATAGATAAAAGCTGACAGAATGACAGGTGAAAATTGTCATATAATATACATCAGACATCCAAGAAGGAAACAAACTTCATGAGGAATGTTAATAAGAGCGTCTATATGGAGAAAGCCTTATTAAAATTGTTGAAAATCGAGGCGATAATTGGAGATAGACAGCATAATCTTTAACAGCACCCTAGTAACTTTAAGGTGCCAGAATTGCATTAGCTGTTGCCTTTTTCTGCTCTTCAATTAAGGAATAGAAGATTGAATTTGAGGCATCTTGAAAGGCCTTGATGATTTCATCTTGTAGCCCCTTGGAAAATGGCTGTATATAAAGATTTCCATCATTGTCAGAAAAAGACTTTTCAATATCTACACGTAAATTTTCGCCCTTGGAATTAATGGCGACCACGAATTCTCCAGCTTCTTGAGTGCAAAGATATCTATATTTCATAGATGAAATGTAATACCCCTGTTGAATAGAGCTTTGGACAAACTCATTAGAGCGTAATCCACTACCATTAAGTACGGCTTGGCTTATTCCCGCTAATGTGCCGGAGAGAGATTCATCATTTTCAGAAGTGTCTTCCTCGATGTCATCTTCTGATGTTGATGCTTTTTTGACGGTTATACCTACTACAGTTTTAAGTTTCCAATTATCAAAACTGTATGCAGAAAGTTGATCATAGAAATTTACTTTATTTTTATCAGTTAGAAGATCTAAATTAACATGTGCTAAATCGACTTCTGATTCTTCTGACGAATCAGTCATTGCTTGCAAAAGCTCTAAAGCTTTTTGTGCATCGAAAGAGGATGGTTGCCGGATATCTATTGCAACATCAGATGTGCTTTTCTTACGAATAGCAATTCGGACATATCGGGTCTCTTCTTGTATGAGCTTGTTTTTTCCAGGCAGCTTGCGCTTATATGACATGTTTACAATAAGCTCAGAGTCTGATTTAATTGGTTGCTCAATTACATATCCTTGAAAATGAGAAGAACGGTATATGTTGAACTTGTCAGCAAAAAAGTCAAGAATATCAACATCATCTAAATGCTTTCGTAGTTTAGCATTGATTAAAGTGGATTTTTCATAATTTCCATCGCTGACAATCATTTGAGTGATATTGGTCATTTCTTGACCACCAAGAAAAATTGTATAAATATCCTCAGCAAATGTTTGAGCATTTATTGAAGTAAATATAATTCCCTGTTTGCTAAGATAGCGCTTGATTGCTGCCGGTTTGATTTTCTGCTCCGTAATTAAGCGCATTAATTCGGCACAATCTGTATACTCTGTAACCATTACAAAATACCCCCCGTTTCGATTGGTGACAAATATCTATTATCAATAAAGTCGATTGCAATTTTTGCGGCCTCAAAATCGTCTATTGGAGTTTCTCCAGACTTCAGAGCAGTTATAAAATTTTCTTTGATAAAATCAACGTCGCCGTTCTTTCGAGGATAAAATAAAAATACATATTTATCAGAACCTTGAAGTTGATAATATTTAAATAGGCTCCATGCATATCTAAAGTTATCGACAGTTGATTCGTCAAAGAAAAATAGCATATTTTGAGTACGGGGTTCTGAATATGTGTTTTCACCGATGCTTTTTGTTACGAAGTATGTGCTTTTTCCAAGTAAATACTTGGAATACATTCCGTTGATTGTAAGAGATACTTGTGATGTTTTGTTGGATTCGTTTATACTCGGATATATAAATGTGAATCCAGTGTGATAGGAAGTCTTAATTTTTGCAAATAAGCTCACCCACTGAGAAATACGATCGTTAGCGGCAATAAAAATATTTATTGGATTTCTACGATTTGGAAAGGAAATTTTTGAGAGGTAGTTATAAAATTTTTGTGAATTGAATGTGTCATTAGCGTGGATTAACAAAAGACCAGTGTTGAGAGTAGTGTTTGCTAAATCGACATCTGCGAGTTCAGGAGCAGATTGGGCACATTCTATGTTGTTGATTAATTCTTTTACCCATTCTTCGATAGTCGCCTGTGTAATTGAGGACATTTGACGATTTTTACATTCAATAATGATTCCTTGGTTTCCCGTACTATAAGGATTATTGAATTTGCAAAGTAAATCGATGCCGTGTGTTTTCTTTTTGTGAGAGGAACGAGTACACTTTATTTCTTTATCACGAGCAAGCTCTATCCATCCCAAGTTAGCAAAAAGGACTTCGCCAAAGCCTTCAAGTTTTTTACCGATTTTAGATGCATGTTCTCCCATTATAGCTCACCTCCCATGATAATATTGATGCATTCTAGAGTTTCATCATCAATATCATCTCGATCTTTTGATATCACAACGGATCCGCTTGAATATAAAGTAAGGGCAACGGGGCCTACTCCCTTTTCGATTGAAACGGTTAACTGGGAAATGCAACTTTTGTATTTTTGAACCATATTTCGAGGCTTGTCTAATGATGATAAGCAAACACTGCAAGTGGCTACAATCCCATCATCTATTAAAACATCTGTGATTTTCATCCTAGAGAATTTGATGTCGTTCATGTTTAGAAGGCGATTTAATGTCTGAATGTATTCAATTTTGTTGCTATCAATGGTAATTTGATTATGAGATGCTTGTACAAGAGTGGTAATCACCATATCTACACATCTTTTACTGCCCCAAAGAAGTAGTTTCTTCGAAAAAGTAAAGATATCGAATTTTACGATATGCTGTTTCTTTATGGCAATAGTTTCAAATTTATTGCTTTCGAAATTATATACCTTTTGGTTTTGAAGTGTTGAAATTAAATAATAGCCTCCAATATAATTTTGACTCTGCTCACTTATCACACAGTGTAAGTCTGCTGAATCCATTTGTAAAACATTACTAATAATAAGATTCCAAGACATGTTTTCCTGAAGTTTTACATTAAAAATAGATAATTTGCTTGAGGCCAATGCGAATCCCTCCTAAATAAATGTACAGATTAATGATTATTTGGGTGATTTGAATTTCAACTCAGTTGCAGAACGGCCTATATGCCCAGTGTCCGTTCTTATGTTGCCTAGAAAGTTTTTTGCCTTCGACAAAATCTAACAGGATTTTGTTGTCTGTTGCCACTGACATTTCACACAATGCCAACACATTAGCATTCATAATATAATAATGGGTCCGTAAGAATTTTTCGATTTTCTGCCAACGTAAGGCTTTCTTGTCCAGTTTTATACCGCTCAAAACATCGCATCTATGAGTGATGCTTTGATAGAGGAGAGCGTGAATTCGATAAGCACGGTAGACTCACCAGTATCAATGTTTGCATTGATTGCATCGCAGTATTCCTATTGGTGGTCATGAATGATAAATTTGACTGGTAGCTACGCAAACACTGGTTTTTATTTGGAAAGTGGTAGTGTATGCCAGAGACGTCCAACACACCCGTTACCGTCTGGAAAGGGATGAATTGATCCAGTTCATGGTGGAACACACAACCTCGAATCGGTATATGCAAATTGCTGTGCTTTGTCCAGTCCAGTAGTTCCACAACTAAATCGGACGCATATTGTGGCCGTGCACCAAATGTAGGACATGCCCATCCTGATCCTATGCGGAACATGCCCGATTCTTCTGCAAGGTCACGCGTCATAATGCTGTGAGCCAACAGGAGCTCGTCCACGGAATATAGGACAAGTCCATTGAGCCGTTTTCGTAAATCTCAGAAGCATTTTTAATCTCAGCAAAATCTTTAAGTGGTGAAGGAACCCATATGTCTACTATTCAGAACGGCAGTGATCTGTTTAAGATTTAGAGTGATTTGCTCAATGGCAAGAGACCAGTGAATGGTACGAATACGGTTAATACGGCGCAGATTTGGAATGCTGGAGAAGCGACTGTGAACAGAAAACTAACCGGTCAACTCGGAAATTTCTGAAACAGAATCAACTACTTTATTTGTGATTTGGGAGGGGCTGGTTGCTTTTCATGCGTATCTCATAATTATAGTTTTTATTATCTACAGTATAGCACGCACTACTCATTTCATCAATCAAAATTTTGACATACGTGAGTGATGCTTTGTATGGAGAAAAGTGTTTTGCACGGTTTTGGGCGGGAATGTGGAAAATAGATTTACACAAATTATCTTGTATTTACATGGATTTACAGGAAAGCGGCTACCAATTTTAGCAGAGAGCCGGGAAACAGAGTTCAAAAGGTGCTTTATGGGGCTTCATTAGCTGGAAACCTGATTTTATTAGCTGAAACCGAAAATTCTGCTAATGGCATTAGCTGGCTAATTTTGGTGATAGGTTCAAAATGAAAAATGCGAAGATCGTCTTTCACATGGAAAAATGACCTTCGCATTTTCATAAAGGGATACCCCAGACAGGATTCGAACCTGCGGTCTCCTCCTTAGGAGTAGACCCGATACGACATCGGGAAGTGGCATCTAATGCTTAAAAATGCTTGGAAATACAAGGTTTTTCAGCATTTCAAATCCCATCTGATACTACGCTGTGATAGCTAATTCAGAGGGATTTTACACCGTCCGATTGGCTCGAAATTAGCAAGTCTTTCGATTTTTGGTGGACGTTGCAAGTGCAAGTAAATGTCACTATGTAACTTCTCGTGATGCGAAATGATAGGAAATCCTATTCATTCTCGTGTGAGGGTGCGGGTGTCCTTAGACACAGATTTCAGTCTGTTTTATATATCATTTCAAAATGAATTTTTCAACCAGAATTATTAAGAATTTCAAAGGTTTTTCAGACTCAATGATTCTATGTAATTTAGACCCGCCGAAGCAGGTCTTTTTTTATTTCAGCATAATCTCTCTATCCTCAGCGCCGAGCATATAAGCACCCTTGGCAAAAGCATCCCTTGCAAGAAGCTCTGCTACATCAACCCTATCGAACAGCATCCATATTTCTTTCTCTTTCGGAGTCAGTTCATGGCTATGGTCAAACAAATGCTCAAGTCCCAATCCTTCAAGCAATGCCGACTTTGCTGCTTTGTATTCCTCAGCTCTGCCAACATATTCGTCGTTCCTTTCCTTGGAAAATGCCTCGATATTGTCAGCTCTCAGATGCTCGTAATACTCGTCCATAAAGATTCTATCCATACTCGTTGACCTCCATAACAAAAAAATAAGGGCAGACCCTTTTACAGCTATTGTAGCTATGTAAAAGGATCTGCCCTTGCAGTTACTATAATGTTTTTGCCAGCGACTTCAGGAGTGCTGCCATTTCCGGATTTTGCAGAAGCTTCAGAAGAAGTTCTTTATCATCAGCGGAGCTTTCCGTTGCGGCTGGTTGAACCGGCTCAGGCGTTGCCTGTCTGCCTGAGTAGAACGCAGCTTCCATTCTTTCAGCGTTCAGTCTGCGGTCATCGTCGATGATATGGGAGTAAACATCCGCTACCATCTTGACCTGTGCATGACCGGAATCGCCTTGAACGGATTTCATATCGCCGCCGTTCAGCTTCAGCTTGTAAGTGATACTGGAATGTCGGAGACTATGGAAAACCACTTTCGGCAGTCCCTTCTCCTCAATCAGCTTATTGAAAGCACGGTTGATAACCTGCCCCTCAATCGGCTTGCCATTGGAAGAACAGAAAACCAGATTGAAGTCTACGAACTCGTCACCGAAAAGGTCTTTCAGTTCTTCGATGTCAGCCTTTCGCTGTACCAACATTTCCGCTACGGTTTTCGGTAAGAACACCTTGCGGACACTTGTTTTGGTCTTAGGAGTTTTGAGAACCAATGCGGTATGCGTACTGGCGAAGGTCGGTGGGAACTTGAACATGATGTCCTTACCGTCCAGATCTGCCATCGCTTCACGATTTACTCTCTGCAACTCCTTTTCAACGAAGATGCTTGCCTGACCAAGTTCAATACTGGTGGGGGAAATGTCAATACAGTCCCAGGTAAGCCCCAGAAGCTCGCCCATTCGCAGGGAACAGGAGAAGGCAAGGTTAATAGCCAGACGAAGAATATCATCGTCACAGGCTTCCAGAGCCTTCTGGAGCACTTCTGCTGTCCAGATATCCCTGGTCTTGTGTTCTTCTTTCGGCAGCGTAGCGTGCTCCACAGGGTTTCTGGTCATCAATTCCCACTTGACCGCTTGATTGAAAGCATTTCGCAATGTCTTGTGAACCTCTCGGACAGTATGCGGAGTCAGATATTCTGTACGGGCTTTTACATACTTAGAAGAAACCGCTTTGACAGAAAGCAAATCTCGGTAATACTTGTCCATGATTCTCGGCGTGACATCCTCCAGCTTCATATCACCGATGAGGGGACGAATATAGTTTGCAATCAGGCTCTTTCTGCTTTCATAGGTAGACATCGCCCAGGTGTTCACACCATAGATTGACATATACTCATCCAAAAGATCATTGACGGTTTTAGCAGAAGGGGGAATAAAGGTTCCGGACTCCTGCTCATATTCAACCTGCAACTTCCTTTTCTTTGCTTCGGCATTCGTTTCAAAGGTTTCCCACTTCTGACGCTTGTTGCCGTTCTCATCGGTGTATGTATAAACCACAGAATACTTCTTTTTTCTCTTAACGATAGATGCCATGTAATCAGCTCCTTTCCTGTCTATCTTCCGCTAACTGGTAGCGGGTCTGATTGTGATACCATTTTTCAAAGCTCTCTTTGGTAGCTCGCTTATACCTGCCAACCTTGATAAGCTCAAAATCTTCATTGGCAACGATATAGTAAATGGTCTGACGATGTACCCCAAGCATTCTTGCCATTTCCGGCAGACCGTAGGTGGATGCCATAATATCTGCATCCAGTTCCTGATCCTCTACCGTGCGGTAATCGGTTTGAGAAGCATACCATCTTTCAAAGCTCTCCTTTGTCACTCTGCGCTTGCCCAGGACATCGACCACATCAAAATGCCCTTTGGCAACCAGTTCGTAAGCAGTCGCTTCTTTCAGCCCAAGGCGCTGTCCAAGCTCCTCCATTGAATATGTAGTTTTCTTCAATTCCTCGCCGGGAGGGGTTCCATCGACCTTCTGGTATTTGAACTGATTGGCATACCATTCTTCAAAGCTGTCGATCATCACCCTCATGGTGTTGCCGACAAGAATGGTTTTGAAGTAATTCTTCTTAATGAGCCAGTATGACTCCGTTTTACCAAGACCGAGCATCCTGCCCATTTCCAGAACAGACATACTCGTGCGTTTTCTCATTTCCGCCATCGTACAACCTCCTATGTAAAAAATGTAGCCATGTGTTTCTTGTCATGGCTACATTTTATCGAACTCTCAATATGTTTTGAAGTTTGTCGCCGGGTTGTACGACGCCCTTGACAAATCTTACATTTGATGATCCAACCACTCATCAAAACTCTTTTTGGAGATTCTGATACTGCCACCGATGCGGACGCTATGGAAAACTTTCTTTTTCACAAGGTTGTATGCGCTGGTTCTGCTGATGCCCAGAATATCCTGAATCTCATCAACCGTATAGGTTCTCTTATCAAACTGAACTGCGTTAGCAGCCATCGCTTCTTCGGTGCGCTGATTCATGGCAGCGATTCTTTCTTCAAACATTTATGTTCACTCCTTCGCTCTCTTTGCTTTATGTTTTGGGGAACGCTTTTTCAGCTGTTCCATTGCCAGGCTGACAGATAAGGCTTTCTCAATCGCTACCATTTCACGGGGCGTTACCTTACCTAAGTAATTATCAATCCTGCTTTTATCAATGGTACGAATCTGTTCCAGCTGAACAACGGACGCTTCTTTGAATGCAGGATTGTCGTAAATAACAAAGTGCGTCGGCATATTCGCTTTCTTATGGATTCTGGTGGTGACCGTTGCCACAATCAATGTGGGAGCGTGTTTATTACCGGTATCGTTCTGAATGACGATAACCGGACGGATGCCGCCTTGTTCCGACCCAACTACCGGGTCCAGCTTGGCGCAATAAATATCACCACGGCAATATACCCAATTTTCTTTCATCATGTGCCATGACCTCCTTTCGTTGGCTATGTAATAACTGACTGCCAGAAAGGAATCAGGCAGTCAGTCCAAAAGTCTATGTGTCCCATATTTGCCACGCACCCCTGGGAAAGAGGGCTTACGCCCTCAGGGAATCACCGAACGACTGATTGCGAATCAGTTCCATAGGAATCTAACCTCTGCCGGGTTCTCCGCCAGCTCCGTAGAGAAGTATCTTTAATCCTGTTGCTTTCATGGCCGTATTGGGAGCAACCCAATATTTACAAGCCAGTATTGATCGCTGGCATCGGGAGAGAGACAAGCGCTTAATTTATAGAAGAAAGTCGTTCTGTTTCTCTATCCGATACGTCTCGGCGTACCGCTGATGTGGCTGATGCTCTCGCACCGGCAACAGGAACGTATTCGATGACTGTGTATTCAGTTTTCAAGGATCAAGCAGCCGATTTTCTTTGGCTGTATCTAAATTGTACCTGTTCCTCATGCAAGTTTTTATTGCCTCGTAGGTATAGTTTTGAGGTTATTCACGACCTAAAAATATGTAATCAAGGGTTGTCTCAAAGCGCACAACCAGTTCGATTGCCAAATCAATAGAGATACCTCTGTTGCCGGTTTCAATTCGTGCAATGGTGTTTGCGGCAACACCTAACTGCTCCGCAAGCTGTTCCTGTGTAAGCCCATGTTCCTTTCTCAAGGCTTTAATTCTTTTTCCGCTTTCAACCAAGTCGTAATACATTTTCGTTCCTCCGTGTTTTTGAATTTGTGAAGTTGCAAAATCAAAAACAGCGGGAGGAGATCGTGCCCGATTCTCAATACCCTTTGCCATCTGCCTGTCCTCCTTGCAGGCATAAAAAAAGAGCCGGAGTAAATTACTCCAAGCTCTCGTTCATGCCTTTGTGTTAATTATGGGGGAAAATAGGCAGGTATAAAAAAAGCCCCGTACCCATTACAGGCACGAGGCGTAACTCTCTCTATTCAATTTTATGCCGCTATCTCCCAGCATAGCCATTTTAACACTGGACAAGTCGGACTTTCAGTAGGGGAACCGTCGTATTTTCATCGGATTTTAGTCGGACTAAAATCCTGTCTTAGCATTCACAATAACACAATGCTTCTTCCTCCCGGGCACTTTCCAGGAAATCTTTCAATTTAGGAATGGCTGTTCCCCAAAGTGACAGACCAAATAACAGTATCGCTTCTTTCTTTCGGTCATAGTAGGTGCTGCGTTCCATATTCAAAACCTCCAGCATTTCTGATTCCCTGTACTTGAAGCGGTTGAGATATGCCTTTGAGATAATCTCACAGTACAGAGCGCCTTTATCTGGATATTCTCTGATTTTCAACATAGCCATATCTACCAGTTCAATGATCCACTTTGTCTCAAATAAGCTGCGAATGCGTTCTTCAAATCGTTCTCTCGCTTCATCCGGAGCAAAGTTCTCCAGATAAATCAATGCACCATCTAAGCTGTCACCGTAAGTACAAATAAGGGTATCACATACATCATTCGCACGATCAATGGTAGACCAGCACACCTCTCGATATATGGATAAAATCAGCTTTGCTCTTTCATACAGAACCTTCTCGTCAATGTTCTGCATCCGGCAAAGCATTCGAATACTGCTTAATACCTGTGTATTATATCTGCTCATTCAGAATCTCCTTTCAGCCTAATCCATAAAATAAGAATTCCTTTCTAACTCCTGTCACTTGGCTAAAGGGAAACAAATACCATGGGACAAGAATGACTATAACTTCCGATATTTGATTAAAATAACAGAAGTGAAATCGGAAGTTCTTGACTTTATAAAAGTTCCGATATATAATTAAGTGGAATTAAAACTTCTGTTATGATTCTTATTATAGCATTTTCCAGAAGTTTGTCAACAAATAATCGGAAGTTACGAATAAATATTTTTTGAAAGGAAGGATACTACCATGACATTTGGAGAAAAAATTAAAGAAGCTCGTTTGGCTATGAACCTATCTCAAACGGAGCTTGCCCAGATGACCGGCATTTCCGAAAGATCCCTTTACACCTATGAGCAGCTCGGAACACTCCCCAGAAAAAGCAACATCAGAAAACTTGCTGAAGCACTGCATATCTCTGTGTCCTATCTTTTGGACGAATCTGAAACGGATAGCCAGAGCCATATAGATCAGGATATGTTTATTTTAGAGGCAAAGGAAAACTTCGGTTCAAAAGGAGCAAAAGAAGCTCAGGAAGTGTTGGGTCGTGTAAATTCTCTGTTTGCCGGTGGAGAATTGGACGAGGACGCAAAAGATGTATTCTTCCAGGCGATTATGTCAGTTTATATGGACTCTAAGAAAACAGCACGGGAAAAGTACACTCCGAAGAAATACAGAAAGCATAAAGATAAAGAGTAAAATCCTCAAGCACAGAATATGTTTTCTGTGTGCGATTCGGAGGTGAAGCAAATGAAAACGGCAGAGCATATCATTGAAACTGTCGATAAGCTTGTGCGAAAATATCACACCAGAGACCCTTACGAGCTATGTCAGCTGTTAGGTATCAAAATCCACTATTACGATTTACAGAAGAAATTGAAGGGCTTCTTCTATTACCAGTCCAGACAAAAGAATATCGTGATAGATCACAATGTGAACGGTATCCTGGAGCGTATATTAGTCGCACATGAATTAGGACACGCTGTCCTGCATACAAAAATCGCTATGATGCACGGCTTTCAAGAAATGGAAGTTTTTGATGATAGATCAATCGAAGAAAATGAAGCAAACTTCTTTGCGGCGGAGCTTCTGTTAGAAGATGGGAAAGTCCTGGAATGCCTTTCGGAACACACATTTTTTGAAACGGCTAAAATGCTCTATGTACCGGCAGCATTATTAGACTACAAATTCAGCCTGCTCCACGAAAAAGGAGAGCTGGTAAATTCGATGTATATTCGTAAAGCAGATTTCCTGAAAGAAGATCTTCATGCCTACGATAACGACATTGGTTATGGCGATATATGAATATCTATTTTTATATCTTTACAGAAAAAGTCCACCAGTACGATGCGTAGTGCATCATGACTGGTGGACTTTTTGCTTCTTAAAGAATCAGTATATTGTGCTGCAAAAAAGAACCCCATAGCAGTTCACTCTGTACCGTCAATGGGCTTCTTTTTCATTATATCAATCAAGCTCCGCTTTTTTTATCATCTCTTGCTGGTCAATCAAGACATCAATCAACTTTCCTACGGTTATCAATGTTGTTACATTACACTTTTTCAGTTTTGCAGCAATCTCATTATCAATGATGCTGTCGCATTTTGCATATGGGGTATCCAGTAAAAAATAGTCAAAGTTCTTTTCCAAGACGAATGCCAGTTTTAGAAGCATTGCCAAAGAAACTTTCGTCTGTCCAACTTCAACATGGCTCATATGATTGTTCGAGCAACCAACCAACGCACCCAAATCAGCCTGACTATAACCCTTTTCCAGTCGGGCAGCTCTAATGCGCTGACCAATCTTAACGTAATCAATTTCCGGTTGCGTTTCAATCACCTCCATGCTGTGTATGATTCTGCTATACATTATAAAATGTACCAAAAATCTCAACAACCAACATCGGGTGCAAGTTGCATTTATAAATGCAATATGATAAAATTTTATAGGCAGATTGCATTAAATGATAGAATGAAAAGAACCCCAAGACGACAATATGAGCTATCTTGAGGTTCTTTAAAATAAAAAATTCGTAGAGTACATTACTCCACGAATCGCATTCTTCTCTGTTTTTTTAGTTTATATCTTTATTTTACAAATTGTCGCACTGTTTGTCAATATGTTAGGGACATAAAACACGAGGTTTTGCACAAAAATCCATCTTAGAAAGTTCCAAAGTCACAATTTGCCGTCAGAATTATAGTCATATTGAAGGAGGTGTACCTTATGGCACGAAAAGGAGAAAATATTTACAAAAGGAAAGACGGCAGATGGGAAGGAAGATACATTAAGTCCCGATCTTCTACAGGCAAAGCCAATTACGGTTATGTTTATGCAAAGTCATATCGAGAAGTCAAGGCAAAACTTATCAGTCAAAGTTCGTGCACGAGTAATTCTGTCACTGTCGATCCAGAAATTAGCTCAGATCAATTTGAACAGGTTGCTATGGAATGGTTTCAAGCTATATGTCCTAAAGTGAAGGAATCTACAAGCAACAAATATAGGAATCTTCTCAGCTCGTATATACTTCCTGTGTTCGGAAGCAAACAATTGCGTGATATAACACACGAGTTTATTGAAACGCAGTGTAATTTTTTCCTTGTTTCTGGTGGATTAAAGGAGAATGGACTTTCCTCTAAAACTGTTTCAGATATTTTATCTCTAATTCGAAATGTCTTACAATTTGCCACCCGAAACGGGAAAGCCATTTCTTGTGACGCACGATCTATACAGATAAAACGTCAAATGAAGGAAATGAGAGTTTTGAGTCGTGCTGAACAGGAAAAATTATGCCAATACTTGTATTCTAATCTTGATTCCTGCAATATTGGTATATTAGTATGTTTATTCACTGGTCTCAGAGTAGGTGAAATTTGTGCGTTACGATGGGAAGATGTTTCATTCTCAGATTACACAATCCACGTGCATCAAACGCTCCAGAGAATCCAAGATAGAACCAACAGTGAATACAAGACAAGGATTGTTGTTACCACACCAAAAAGTGCTTGCTCCATCCGTACTATTCCAGTACCCCATGGCTTAATGACTATTCTTACAGCACACAAAGCTTCTTCTACTGGCTACATCCTAACCAATAGCGATCAGAATCCATTAGAACCAAGAACCATGCAAAATCATTTTAAGAAGGTATTGAAAAACAGCGGAATCACCTCCGCAAATTATCACTCGTTACGTCATACATTTGCTACAAGGTGCATAGAGCTTGGATTCGATGTAAAAAGTCTCAGCGAAATATTGGGTCATGCCAGCGTGAATATTACAATGAATCGCTATGTACACCCATCCATGGATTTAAAAAGAGAAAATATGCAACGGCTTTCTGATTTATTAGCCGTCAAATAAATTGTCAACACCGTCAAATAATGCTGAGTTTTCAGTGTTTGGCGGTGTTTTTTCGTGGAGTAATGTACTCTACGAAAGAGTATACCCAGGAGGAGATTTATTGATTCAATTTGTAGGGCGAGATGCTTATAAGCAGTTTTGGAATTTTAGTAAAGATGAGAAAGAGAACTTGGCCACTCAATTGGCGATTGAGTTACCCGCACTCAGAGGAAAAGTTGGTGCATCACAAGAAGAAATTGCTTCGGCTGTTGGTATTTCACGACAAACTTATAGTGCCTACGAAAATCGGACACGCCCAATTCCATGGAGTTTATATCTAGCACTATTGTTTTATTTTGATTACATTCCAAGTACACATTATATGATTCGCCAGCTTGAATTATTCCCAAATGAATTAGACGAATGTTGGTTAGCTGGTAGAGTTTTTATTGAGGAAGAAAAATGAGCGAATATTCACAGCAAATAAAAAGGGATATTACATGAACAAAAATATAAAATATTCTCAAAACTTTTTAACGAGTGAAAAAGTACTCAACCAAATAATAAAACAATTGAATTTAAAAGAAACCGATACCGTTTACGAAATTGGAACAGGTAAAGGGCATTTAACGACGAAACTGGCTAAAATAAGTAAACAGGTAACGTCTATTGAATTAGACAGTCATCTATTCAACTTATCGTCAGAAAAATTAAAACTGAATACTCGTGTCACTTTAATTCACCAAGATATTCTACAGTTTCAATTCCCTAACAAACAGAGGTATAAAATTGTTGGGAGTATTCCTTACCATTTAAGCACACAAATTATTAAAAAAGTGGTTTTTGAAAGCCATGCGTCTGACATCTATCTGATTGTTGAAGAAGGATTCTACAAGCGTACCTTGGATATTCACCGAACACTAGGGTTGCTCTTGCACACTCAAGTCTCGATTCAGCAATTGCTTAAGCTGCCAGCGGAATGCTTTCATCCTAAACCAAAAGTAAACAGTGTCTTAATAAAACTTACCCGCCATACCACAGATGTTCCAGATAAATATTGGAAGCTATATACGTACTTTGTTTCAAAATGGGTCAATCGAGAATATCGTCAACTGTTTACTAAAAATCAGTTTCATCAAGCAATGAAACACGCCAAAGTAAACAATTTAAGTACCGTTACTTATGAGCAAGTATTGTCTATTTTTAATAGTTATCTATTATTTAACGGGAGGAAATAATTAAACTATGTTTTGAACCATGAATTAAATAAAAATGACTCTCAATTATTGGAA
>OCHO01000653.1_pt1 | contig 26879 bp, 26 predicted proteins | sample 1538441 | NCBI WGS metagenome assembly OCHO01 (sample SAMN04571691, study PRJEB22368) | human gut metagenome | biome: human gut; material: stool | host: Homo sapiens | place: Luxembourg | collected 2012-06-29
CCGACCGTCTGGGCCACGACCGCCGCTACGGCATCGACCCCACCAAGATCAAGAACGACCTCGGCTGGTACCCGGAGACCCCCTTTGAGAAGGGCATCGTCCTGACGATCGACTGGTATCTCGACCACGAGGAGTGGATGGAGCACATCACCAGCGGCAACTATCAGAAGTACTACGAGGAAATGTACAAGAATAAGTAAGCTTGTACCCGCCCTCAGCGCATAAACCAAAAGGAGCACTCCCCTGCTGATGCAGGGAGTGCTCCTTTGTTTCTATCCGGTGCCCCTTAACCGAGGCTCACGCCCATGCGTCTTGCGACAGTGAGCAGCTCGCAGCCTTCGGGGACATTGCGGGTCTTGCCGGCGATGTCCTCCAAGCGGTTGGCGGTGACATGGCCGTTGAGCAGGGCCACGGTGACGCCATAGCGCTCGATCTCCACGAGCTTAGCGGCGTAGCTGCCGAACTGGGTGGCCAGCACGCGGTCATACGCGCTGGGGCTGCCGCCGCGCTGCATGTGGCCGGGGATGCAGACGCGGGTCTCCATGCCGGTCTTCTTCTGGACGGCGGCGGCGATGCGGTTGGTGGCGGTGGTGTAGCCCGCCTCGGCGCGCTTGGCGGTCCACTCCTTCCGCTTCATCTTGGCCTCTTCCTCGTTCATGGCACCCTCGGCCACCGCGATGATGGAGAAGTTGGAGCCCTTCTTAGCGCGGCGCTCTACGGCGTCGCAGACGCGGTCGATGTCGTAGGGCATTTCGGGCAGCAGGATGATATCCGCGCCACCCGCGATGCCGGAGTAGAGGGTCAGCCAGCCGGCCTTGTTGCCCATGATCTCGATGCACATCACGCGGCTGTGGCTGCCTGCAGTGGTGTGGATGCGGTCGATAACGTCGGTGGCGATGTCCACAGCGGTATGGAAACCGAAGGTGACGTCGGTGCCGTAGATGTCGTTGTCGATGGTCTTGGGCAAACCGATGATGTTCAGCCCCTCCTGCGAGAGGAGGTTGGCGGTCTTGTGGGTGCCGTTGCCGCCGAGGCAGAGCAGACAATCAAGCTTTGCGTCCTTATAGGTCTTCTTCATGGCCGCGACTTTGTCGATCTTGTCCTCTTCGACCACCCGCATCAGCTTGAAGGGGGTGCGCTTGGTGCCCAGAATGGTGCCGCCCAGCGTCAGGATGCCCCGGAAGTCGTCCTCGTTCATCTCTTTGTAGTCGCCGGTGATGAGTCCGTGGTAGCCGTTCAGGATGCCCACGATCTCCACATTGTCGCCCATCCGGGCATACAGCGCCTTGGCCACGCCGCGGATCGTGGCGTTCAGGCCGGGGCAGTCGCCGCCGGAGGTCAGGATGCCAACACGTTTTTTCATCTTGCAAAAGCCCTCTTTCCTCTGATCTTCCCGCATTGCGGGAGCAGGTTGTTACTATTAGAGTATTCCCAAAGGGGGCCGGTGTCAAGAGCGGGGGAGAAAAAACTGTTCAAATCTCGGCTCCGATAAACAAAAAGGGGGCTGTTGCACTGGCTTCTAGCCTTTGGGAACTTTCATTTTCCAGTCTCCTCACACTGTTGCTGCCCCATTGCCGTAGTCGCACCTTCTGCCACGCCCTCTGTGCTCTCCGGCATGAGCAAAATTCAACGCTGGTCGCAGAGCAAACTACTATATCCATCATTCATTACTTTCTTTATGTCAATATATAGTGTCTTGAGAGAAAGAAAGGGGTGACATCAGGAATAAACATCCGTTTGGACACGAGGCAATCTTCCCAGAAAACAAAAAAGCAGCCCACCGGGTCGTATTTCCGTTGATTCCGAGCCATCTTTTCTTGCCTCCTGTTTGTCCTTTTCTATATATTGGCTCCTTGAATTCCCTATGTCAACTTTTATTGTACAACACCACTGTGAGCCTTTTTATTTGACTCGTCCCTTTCTCTGTTGTCACTCTGCCTGTATCTCCTCCACCAGCGGCAGATAGTCGGCACAGTATTTCCGGTACAGCGGCTGTACAAGTTGCCGGAAACTCTGCATTTCTTCTTCGGGCAGCGGCAGTTCGATGCAGCCGCCTGCAAGGGCTGCTTTGCGGGCGGCGGTTTCCTCCTGTGCCCAGAGTTGGCGCTCGTACTGCGCCGATGCCCGGGCGCACGCTTGCAGGGTCTGCCGGTATTCCTCCGGCAGTGCATCCCATGTGCGGCCGGAAGCCAGCTGCACCTCCGGTACGCGGCTGTGCTCATCGGCCATGTAGTATCGCGCCACCTTGTAGTGCTCCATGGAATAGTAGGCCGGCCAGTTGTTTTCGGCGGCATCGATCTGCCCGGTCTCAAGCGCCGAGTAGACATCGCTGTACGCCGTGGTCTCCGGCACTGCATCCAGCAGGCGGATCATGTCGATCACGATCTGCGAATCCTGCACGCGGATGGTCTTGCCCTGTAAATCGTTCAGGCTGCGCACCGGCTGACGGGCATAGAACGAGCGGGCACCCGCGTCGTACCAGCTCAGGCCTACCCGTCCCTGTGCGGTAAAGTCCTGCAAAAACTCTGCCCCGATGCTGCCATCCAGCACACGCCACATATGGTCGGCATCCCGGTAGAGATACGGCAGCAGCAGTACGTTGAGCCGGGGCAGATCGTCTGTGGCCACCGAGAGTGACACACGGGCAAAATCTACGCCGCCAATGGCAAGCTGTTCCCACACCTGCTGTTCCGAGCCGTACTCGCCGTTCGCCTTGACCTGAATGACCACCTTGCCCCCGGTCTGCTGCTGCACAAGGTCCGCAAAATACTGCGCGCCCTGCGTAGTGGGGTACCCAGCGGGCTGGTTGTCGGCATAAGTCAGCACATAGTCCGGTGTAGTCTGCGGCTTTGCGGCACAGCCTGCCAGCTGCAAGGCTGCAAAGCCCAGCCCGGCTAAAAAAGTCCGTCTGCGCATGGTGCCCTCCCTCCCTTTGCAGATAGTATAGCGCACAAGGCTGCCTTTGTGCAAGAGACAGAAAAAGGCGGTGCCCGCAGCAAAGCAGGTACCGCCTTTTCAGGAGAAGAAGGGAATGTCTCAGTTACATCAGACCCATTGCCTGCGGCAGTGCGGTAGACACTGCCGGGATAAAGGTGACCAGCAGCAGGCCGCCGATGATGGCCACATAGTACATAAGCATGTACGGCATGACCTTGGAAAGCGAGGTACGGCCCACCTTGATGCCAACAAACAGGGCGTTGCCCACAGGCGGGGTGATGTTGCCGATGCACAGGTTATACACGAGGATCAGACCGAACTGGATGGTGCTCATGCCAAAGCTCTGGCAGATGGGCAGGAACAGCGGGGTGAAGATGAGGATGGCCGGGGTCACATCCATAAAGGTGCCGGACACCAGCAGGATCACGTTCATGATGAGCAGGATGATGTATTTATTACTGGTCAGGCTCAGCAGGGCTGCTGCCACAGCATCCGGGATCTGCAAAAAGGCCATGACCCAGCCCAGAATGTTGGAAACACCCACAAGGAACACCACCATGCCGGACATCTTGGCAGAGTCCACGATGATCTTCCACAGGCTCTTCAGGTTGATGGAGCGGTAGCAGAAAGCAAGGATCAGCGCATAGACAACGGCAATGGCAGAGCCTTCGGTGGCAGAGAACACACCGCCGATGATGCCGCCAATGACCACGATGATCAGGGAGAGCGAAGGCAGGGCGCGCAGGGTGCAGACGCCGAGATTTTTCCAGTCAAATTTGCCGGGGGTGCCTTTATAGCCCAGCTTGACCGCCAGCAGCACGCCCACCACGCAGCAGCACAGCGCCCAGATGATGCCGGGGATGTAACCAGCCATGAACAGCGCAGCCACAGAGGTGCCACCGGACGCCAGCGAGTAGGTGATCAGGGCGTTGGACGGCGGGATCAGCAAACCGGAGCAGGAGGAAGCAGCATTGGTGGCAGCGGTCACGGCGGGGTCGTAGCCCTGCTCGTCGGCACCGTCGCGGATCATGGAGCCAACGGCAGCAGCCGCAGCGGAAGCAGAGCCGGAGATGGCGCCGAACAGGGCGTTGGTGCCGATGTTGGTCACCAGCAGTGCGCCGGGCATCTTGCCCAGAATGGCCATGACGAAATCCACCAGACGCTTGGCGATGCCGCCCTGATTCATAATGTTGCCGGCCAGAATAAAGAACGGGATGGCGGTCAGGCTGAACTTGCTCATGCCCACAAAGGTGCGCTGGGCAGCAGTCAGCACGGCAACATTCAGGTCGATGGAAGAAAGAATGGCAGTCAGAGAAGAGACTGCAATGGCGTACGAGATGGGCACACCGAGGAACAGCAGCACCAGCAGCACTGCCAGAATTACGAGTAACGCTTGAATTGCCACAGCTTAGTCCTCCTTATTTTCCTTGTCGGCATCGGCAGCCATTTCGGCTTCCACCTTTGCAAAGTCTGCATCCTCCGGGGTATCCAGACAGATGGAGCCGTTTGCAATGCCGATAATGTTCAGCACGGAATACACCAGAATGATCACGCCGCAGATGGGCATGACCCAGTAGAACACGCCCACGGCAACGCCCAGCGAGGAGGTCTGCTGTCCCATAGCCAGCTGGGACACCTGAAAACCGCCGAACACCAGAATGGTCGCAGAGAAGATGAAGGCGATGACCTCGGCAAAGATGTGGAACGCCTTGCGCATGGTGGGGTTGAACCGGTCCACCAGCACGGGGATGTTCATGTGGCCGCGCTCGCCGGAGACGATGGTGGCACCCAGCATGGTGCTCCAGCCGAACAGATAACCCACCAGCTCCTCCGACCATGTGGAGGGAGAGTTGAAGATATAACGCACGATGACCTGATAGGTGGTCAGCACCACCATGACCGTCATGCTCAGACCTGCCAGCAGGTTGAGCACCTTGTTCAGGGTATTTCTCAGTTTTTCCATGATGCTCCTCCTCAGTCCGCAGTATGGGCAGCGTTGTGCTGCTGGATCAGGTCATAAATGGGCTGCAGTTCCGGGTTTGCTGCCAGCACGGAATCGTGCAGGGGGGCCATAGCCTCCTGAAACGGTGCAGTGTCCGGGTAAATAAAGTTGACGTGCTGCTCGTTCTCGGCCTTATCTTTCGCCTCAGCCACAGCATCCTCCCAAGCATCCTGCTCGGTGCGCTTCACGATCTGGAAGCCCTCTTCAAAGATCGCGCGCTCCTCGTCGCTGAGTTCGTTCAGGAAGGCGTAGTTTGCCACCAGCAGATCCGGCACCATCTGGTGCATATCATAGGAGTAATACTTGCAGATATCGCCGTGACCGTTATCGGTCAGAGCCAGCTCGTTGTTCTCGGCACCATCCAGAATACCGGCCTGCAATGCGGTGTACACATCGCCGAAGCCCATGGGCGTAGCGGTGCCGCCCAGCAGACGCATCATTTCCACGTTGGTGGGCGACTGCTGCACGCGGATCTTCAGACCCTTCAGGTCGGAGGGCTGGTTGATGGGGGTCTTGATGGTGTAGAAGTTGCGGGTGCCGGCATCCAGCCATGCCACCGTTTCCAGACCGGCCTTGGAAGTGGTCTTGAAAATGGGGTCCGTCACTTCGGGGTCGTCCATGGCCTCGTGGTAGGCTTCTACGCTGGAGAACAGGTAAGGCAGGTTGAAGATTTGGTATTTGGCACTGAAGGTTTCCATGATGGCAGTGGACGCCACCACAAAGTCGATGGCACCGGTCTGGGTCAGCTGCACCATTTCGGTCTGGGAGCCCAGCAACTCGCTGGGGTACACCTCCACACGGTACTTGTCGCCCAGCTTCTCGTTGATGTAGTTGGCAAAGGCTTCCAGTCCCAGATGATCCGGGTGGGTCTGGGACTGCACATGGCCGATGCGCACGATCTTGCGGTCGTCATCGGAGCCGGCGCCGCAGCCGGTAAGCATCATGCTGCTGGTCAGTGCCGCCGCGCCCATCAGCGACAGAAACGTTCTTCTCTTCATGAATGGCATCCTCTCTTTTCGCGTTCTTTCTATGATTATATTTTAACAACTCGTTCATTTTTGCGAAACCGGATTATTTTGTGAAACGCAGTACGATTTTGTCTTTGTTGTATCCAAGTACAATTTTTGTGTTTTTCGGACGAAAAAAACTGGCAAAAACAAAAAAGCACCCGTTCCTCTCCTGTCCACAGGCAGGAAAGAAGGGGTGCTTCCTTGTAATCCGATTTATCCTTGTGCCGCTTTTTCCGCTGCGGCTACGCGGTATTCCGAAGGGGTCTGGCCGGTCAGGCGCTTGAACACCCTTGTAAAATAGTTGGCGTCGCTGTAACCCACAGCAGCGCCGATATCCTTCAGGCTCAGGCGCGGGTCCAAAATCAGCTGGCGCGCCTTGTTCACCCGGTATTCGTTCAGGTAGGCCGAAAAGTTTACCTTAAAGCACTGCTTGAACAGCTTGCAGAAGTAGGCGTCCGAGTAGCGCAGCGCAGCGGCGGCATCCTGCATGGAGATATCCTCCCTATAGTGGGCGTCGATGAAGCGGCTGATCTCGGCACGGATGATGGCGGTACGCATATCCTCGTCCTCTTCCCGGCGGACAGGCTGTTCAGGCGCAGGGGGCTGTGCCGGGCGGGTAGGCAGCGGCACCGACACCTGCCGGATGGCATCCTCCACCGCGAATACCAGTTCCTGCTCGTTGTAAGGCTTGAGCAGATAGTCCATCGCTCGTACAGAGATCGCTTGCCGTGCATAGTCGAACTTATCAAAGCCGGTCAGAAACAGGATGGCGCAATTTCTGTCTGTTTCTCGGATCTTGCGCGCCACCTCCAGCCCGGTGAGACCCGGCATTTCAATGTCCAGCACAGCCACCTGCGGCGCTTCGTGGGCAAAAATTTCCAGAGCCTCTCTGCCGTTTTTTGCTTCATACAGGCAGATCAGATCTCCCAGATACTTCTGCAAGGTCCGGCACAGCACCTTGCGCTCGATCAATTCATCCTCTGCCACCAGCAATTTGCACTTCACGAAAGCGTCTCCTCCTTTTCTTCCGGCTGCTGCGTCTGCGGGAGCTCAAACCGCACCACAGTACCGCAGTCTGCGCGGCTGTATATTTGCATTTTTCCGCCCGGATACAGCATCCCGATGCGGCGGGAAATGTTTCCAAGGCCAATGCTGCGTCCGGTCTGCTCGCTCTGAGCAATTTTAGTTTGCACAGCGTCCAGCTCCTCTTTGTTCATTCCCTTGCCGTTGTCCGCGACCGTGAGCACCAGCACCTTGCCCTGCATCCATGCCCGCAGCAGGATGCGTCCGCCTTCCTCGCGGGACTTGAGCCCGTGCGAGTAAGCGTTTTCCACCACCGGCTGCAGCATAAAGGACGGCACCAAAACCGCCGCAGACTGCACCTGAATGCTTTTTTCTACGGTAATGCGTCCATCGAACCGCATCTGCTGCAAATAAATGTAATCCTCCAGCCCGTCCAGTTCCTCTTCCAGCGTGATCTGCTGGCGCTTAGTGCGCAGATTGTGCCGGAACAAATTGCCCAGATGCACGATCATCTGGTCGGTGGTGGAAGCATCCTCCAGCCGCGCCATGCAGGAGATCATGTTCAGGGTGTTGAACAAAAAATGCGGATTCACCTGACTTTTCAGCACCTCCAGCCGGGTGTGCTCCAGATCTTTTTCCAGTGCAAGGTTCCGCACCTCTTCCCGGTGCAAGGCCTGTTGCGTGGTCAGTTGCTGCGCCATGGCGTGCTTCATCTGGTTAAAGGTTCCCGTCAGCCGCCCCACTTCGTCGCCGCTTTTCACCGGAAGATCCGGGCTTGAAAGATCCCCCTCGGCAATGCTGCGGGAGGCCTGTGCCAACCGCAGCAGCGGACGCACCACCGCGCGGCTCAGCACCCGGATGAGCAGCAGCATCAGCGCGGCTGCCGTCAGGAACAGCCCCAGATACAGCCACGGCAGATGCCGGATGCGGGTCGCTGTGCTGCTGTAAAGGGCGTTTTCCTGCTCCAGCGTGGCCTGTGTCAGCCGCAGCGCATACTCGGCAAGGTAGTCTTGCAGCGCCATCACACGATACATCTGTTCAATGTAGGTATCTGCCGAGGGGGAAAGCTGCAAAAAGGTATCCCGCTCCTGCCGATAGCCCGCATACCCCTGCAAAAGGTTCCATGTACGGGCATAGCGCTCTTCACCGATGCGGACGTAATCGAAGGGCAGGGCCGCAAGGCTCTGCTCGGAAGCGGTACAGGCGGCGGTATAGGCCTGTTCGGTTTCAGAAGTAGGCTGGCGCACATAGCGTGCAAAGGCCTGTGTTTCGTCCTTGAGGGCGTTTTGCACCGTATAGCAGACGGCGTTGTCGGCCAGCAGCATATCAAAGGAGCGTACCGTCCACTGACCTGCCATGGTAGCAATGCCAGTGGAAAGCATGGTGACCAGCAAAATCGCGGCAAGCCATGCCGTGACCTTGCGGCGCAGGGATATACCGCCCTGCGCGGTTTTGTTCCGTGCCATACGCTTTCCCTCCTGTCCTTGCAGCACCCGGTCTTTTTTATAAGTATAATGATCTCCCGGAAAAAGTGCAACTGCAAAAAGCACCGGTTTCCGCAAAGAAACCGGTGCTTGCAAGCAGCGTGCCAAGCTGTCAGTGGGTCAGCAACTGAAAATGATTCCGCTTGGTGACCAGAAGCCCTTCCTTTTGCAGCTTGGAAAGCTCCACCGACATGGCAGCGCGTTCCACGCAGAGAAAATCCGCCAACTGCTGACGGTCAAAGGGGATGTCAAAGGAGAGGGAGGACTGCCGGATGGACTCGGCGGACAGGTAGGACAGCAGCTTTTCGCGGGTGGTCCGTTTGCTGACATGGGTGATCTTATCGTTAAAAAGCAGTATTTTGTTTGCCAGAACGCTGACCAGATTGCGGATGAGTTTCTGGTGGTGGTCGCAGACGGTGGGGCAGGAGGTGAGCAGCCGCTTGACGTTCAACAGCAGAATTTCGCAATCCTCCTCTGCCACCACGCTGATGTTCAGGATGGCACCGGGGGTGGCGGCGTAAGGCTCCCCGAAAAAATCCCCGGTATTGCACTTGGACAGGATGTTGCGGTGTCCCCAAAGATCTTCCTGAATCACAAGGGTGGAGCCGGACAACATAAGCCCCATGACCTCTGTGGAATCTCCGGCACGGAAAATGTAGGAGCCCCGGGGCCGGGTGATTTTCGCTGCACTGACGCAGTGCAGGATGGACAAAATCTCATCGTCGGTAAGCCCGGTAAAAAAGGGGCAGTTCCGCAGAACAGGCAGATATTTTTGCATAAAAGCCCTCCTTGTTGGAATTCAAACATACAACTTGCCTTTAGTATACTATAATAAAGCTGCAAATGCAAAAAACACCCACAACAGGAGAGTATAGATATGATTCGGAAGATCATCCATATTGACGAAGAAAAATGCAACGGCTGCGGCTTGTGCGCAACCGCTTGCCACGAGGGAGCCATTGATATCATCAACGGCAAGGCAAAGCTGGTGCGGTAAAATTCTGGATTGAATACACCGGGCAGACCGATATGTACCCAGTTTTCTGGACACTGGATCAAAATTGAATCATTAAGAATCCATCATGGATGCTTCTCTGAATTTATAGCAATTCAACTTTTTAATGCGACAGCAACAACGTTGAATTGCATATCGCATGGGAAAGCGGATTCGGCCCGACTTTCTGAGCCAGCATTTCTCGGATTTTCTGGTAGCACACCAGATGAAGCGTATCCGTTTCCACGACCTGCGCCACCCGTATGTCAAGCACACGACAAAAAATATATCCTGCAAAAGCAGAAATCCCAAACTACCAATTTCGATTTGATAGTCTGGGGTTTCTGTTTTTGTGTTGCATTAGTACCGTTATTCCTGTTGAAAATGCCGGTCACTGTCTGGCATTTTCATATCACTAACAGCCATCAAGGTTTTTTAATTATAACAGACAGTGTCTATTAAATTATCCCATGTGCTAAAGCATCAGTCATAGTACTTTCTATGCTAACTTAAGCCGTTCGGATTCTTTTCGAGGTAGTTCTGGTGGTATTCCTCGGCGGGATAGAAGTTTTTGAGCGGGCCGATCTCCACGAAGAATTTTTCGCTGCGGCCGCGCTCGATCTCCGCGATGCGCTTCACCGTCTCTCTCGCGCTTTGGTTGGTGAAGTAAACGCCGGTCTGGTACTGGCTGCCGCGGTCGTTGCCCTGCCGGTTTTGCACCGTGGGGTCGATGACATAGAAGTAGGCCAGCAGCAGCACCGAGGCGAAAAGCAGTGCCAATACGCTTCGATCCATCACGTTTCCTCCTTTCGGGGGAATCAGGACTCACTCCGACCCTTCGAGCGCCATGGGCAATGCAGCGGCGCACAGCAGGCGCTTTTTTAAATCTCGGGTCAGCCCACATCGGCGGCGAGCGCCTGCTCGATGAGCTTTTGCAGCGTCTCCGCCTGCTTCTTTTCTGTGATGGCTCCTACGATGGGTTCACCCACGATATTGCCGCTGCGGTCGACCACATAGGTGGTGGGATAAGCAAAGATGTTGGTAGTAAACTTTCCCGCCTCACCATCTGAGTCAAAATACACATTCTGATAGGTGGCGCCCTTCTTGGCCAGCACGTCCTTCGCCTCGGAAATCGCTGCCTCGTCGCCGTCCAGCGTGAAGGTGTTGACGCCGATGAGGGAGCCGCCCTTCTTCGCAAGCTCCTTGTTCAGTGCGTCCAGCTCGGAAAGCTCGCCCACGCAGGGATTGCAGGTGGTGAACCAGAAATTCACCACGGTGACGGCGTTGGCGGAGAACAGCTCGTCGCTCTTCACCGGATTCCCATCCAAGTCTTTGCCCTCAAATGCGGGGAACTTCTGCATACTGCCGTCGTCGGGCGGATTGGTCATGTCGCTGCCTGCGGGCACGCTCATATCGCCGTCCATGGATTTCTGCATGATCTCGGGATACTTCTCTTCCAACTCGGTCAGCTTGTTTTCAATATCGCTGATCTCCGTGGCCGACTCCTTCAGCCACGCATACTCCTTGTCGGTGAACTGCTCTTTCGCGGCCTCGACGGTATCCAGCAGGAAGTCGCCGTAGTTTTTGCCGTTCTCCTGCATGGCCATGCCCTTATCGGCCGCCATGAACACCTTCTCCCAGAGTTCGGCATTTTCCGACAGGAGCGCGTTTTCCCGCTCCAGCAGCTCCTTGTGCAGAGCGAGCGCCTCCTCGTCGGTTTTCGGCTCGCCGGTCATGGCGGAGCTGTCTCCGCTCATATCCGCCTGCTTGTCGTTGTCCTTTGCGCCGCAGGCTGCAAGGGAGAGCAGCATCATCGCGCACAGCATCAGAGCCAGTATCTTCTTTGCGTTCATATTCGTTTCTCCTTAAGCTTTGTTGTTTTCTCGCAGTGTCGCTGCGTTTTCTTTCTCTTTTCCATCGCCGAAGCCGTAGCGGAAGCACACGGCGTTCGTCGGACAGGCACGGATACACATCCCGCAGCGGATGCACTCGGTATGGTTGGGCGTTTTCGTCACATCCACGTCCATCTTGCAGGCTCTGGCGCATTTCCCACAGGAGACGCACTTACTCTTGTCCACCTTCATCTGGAAAAGGGACACCCGGTTGAACAGGGCGTAGAACGCGCCCAGCGGGCATAGCCACTTGCAGAAGGGACGGTAGAACAGTACGCTCAGCACGATCACCGACAGCAGGATGCTGAACTTCCATGTAAACAGCTTGCCCAGCGCCGCCCGGATGCCGGAATTGGCGAGGGACAGCGGGATGGCCCCCTCCAGCACGCCCTGGGGACAGAGGTATTTGCAGAAGAAGGGGTCGCCCATGCCAACGTCGTTTACAAGGAACGCCGGCAGCAGGAGAACCATCACCAGCAGGACAGCGTACTTGAGGTATGTCAGGGGCTTGAGTTTCTTTGTGGAGAGCTTCTTTGTCGGGATCTTATGCAGCAGCTCCTGAAACCAGCCAAAGGGACAGAGGAAGCCGCAGATAAAGCGCCCCAGCAGCACGCCCAGCAGAATGAGAAAGCCTGTGATATAATAGGAGAAGCTGAACTTGGAAGACCCCACCACCGCCTGAAACGCCCCGATGGGACAGGCTCCGGAGGCCGCCGGACAGGAGTAGCAGTTCAGCCCCGGCACGCAGACGGTTTTCCCAGCGCCCTGATACAGTCCTCCCTTGAGGAAGTTCGGCAGGTGCAGGTTGGTCAGCAGCGCCGCACCCGCCTGTATCCAGCCCCGAAATCGGGACATGGTCTGCGAAACGCCTGAAAACTTTTTACCCAATACCCACACACTCCAGACATAATTTGATTGCTTTGCTCAGCACTGTCGCCGCCTCTCCCCGCCAGACGCCGAAGCACAGCATGGCGACTCCGGCCATCAGCAGCGCGATCTGCGCCGCAGCCTTTTTCCCGCAGCTCATTTTTCATCATCCTTTCCAATTTTCTGCCCCCATCATAGCGCGGGAGAGTTAAAGTCTCTGTTAAGAACGAAAACTTAACGCAAACCTTATCTATTTTTGCTATAATAAAAACAACACAAAAACGGAGAAATAAAAAGGAGAGTTCTCATGCACCTTTTAGTAATTGAAGACGAACGCGCTCTGTGTGAAACAATCGTCCGCAGTCTGCGGCGGCTGGCCTACAGCGTGGACTACTGCTACGACGGGGAGAAGGCTCTGGAGTTACTGGGCGTGGAGTGCTACGATCTGGTACTGCTGGATCTGAATCTGCCGAAAAAGGACGGCATGACGGTGCTGCGCACCCTGCGGCAGACCGACCGAGAGACGCGGGTGCTGATTCTCTCCGCCCGCAGCGAGGTGGAGGACAAGGTGCAGGGGCTGGACGCCGGGGCAAACGACTATCTTGCAAAGCCCTTTCATCTTGCCGAGCTGGAGGCCCGCATCCGCAGCCTGACATTGAGGCAGTTCACCCAGCAGGATGTGCTGCTAAGCTGCGGAGGCCTGAGCTTCGACACCCGCTCCCGTACCGCCGCCGTCAATGGGCAGACGCTGACGTTGACCCGAAAGGAAACGGGGATACTCGAATACCTGATGGTGCATCAGGGGCGGCCCGTGAGTCAGGAGGAGCTGATGGATCACGTTTGGGACAACAGCGTGGACAGCTTCAGCAATTCCATTCGCGTCCACATCTCCGCCCTGCGCAAAAAGCTCCGCGCCGTGCTGGGCTATGACCCCATCCGCAACCGCATCGGCGAGGGCTATCTGATGGGAGGCGAGGAGGAATGAAGCGTCTTTCCCTGCAGTGGCGCATCACGCTGATGTCCGTCCTGCTCATCGGCATCACTTGCGTGGCCATGAATCTGCTACTGTGCTCCTCCGGTGTGTACTATATGGACACCATTGCAGACAGCTTACAGGGCGGCGGCACGGTGATCCTGAATGATAGCGGAGCGGCGAGCTTTGACCCGCAGCTCATAGCGCCCAACGAGGAGTTGACCATCGTCGTCGATGGGGTGCAGGGGCGCTTCCGCACCACCAACTGGTACATCACGGCGGCGGTAACGCTGCTCAGCGGCATCCTCGCCTATTTCGTCAGCGGACGCGCTCTCAAGCCCCTGCGCAGCTTTACCTCGCAGGTGGAGCAGGTGCAGCTGAACAATCTTGCCGATATGAGGATCGATGAAGACTCCATTTCGGAGTTCCGGCAGCTGAGCCGCTCGTTCAACCAGATGCCGGATCGGCTGAACAACGCCTTTGCCGCCCAGCGGCAGTTCACCGGCAACGCCGCCCACGAGCTGCGCACGCCACTGGCACTAATGCAGGCGCAGTTGGAGCTGTTTTCCGCGGAGCATCCCGATGTGCGACCGGAGACGGCGGAATTCCTCACGCTTTTGCGCGAGCAGACGGAGCGGCTGACGCAGATGACCAAGACGCTGCTGGAGATGAGCAATTTGCAGCAGGTGGCGCGGAACGAGCAGCTCCAGCTCGCCCCCATGGTCGAGGAGATCTTTACGGATCTTGCGTCGCTGGCGGAGAAGCGAAGCATCACGCTGGAAGCGGAGGGCGACGCCGCCCTGACCGGCAGCGACGCGCTGATCTACCGCATGCTCTTCAACCTGACGGAGAACGCTGTCAAATACAACCGCCTCGGCGGCTCGGTGCGGGTCGAGCTTGCACAGGGGCAGGAAAAGTGCATCATTCGCGTTTCCGACACTGGCTGCGGCATTCCGGAGGAGTATCAGCAGAGCATTTTCCAGCCCTTCTTCCGAGTAGACAAATCCCGCAGCCGCGAGTACGGCGGCGCGGGACTGGGACTTTCTCTGGTGTGGGAGATCGCCGATCTCCACGGCGGCTCCGTTTGGGTGGAGGAAAGCTCGGACAAGGGCACGACCATCGCGGTGGAGCTGCCGGCAGGGGTGGAAAACGATTCCTCCGGCGCGGATATCCCATAATAGTCCTCGGCGGTTTCATGATGATCGTTTTTCAACAGCAGCTCCTCCGCCACACTCGCCGTAAAAAACTGCGTTGACGTGTCATTGCCGCAGTAATAGATATTCCTGCGGCAAAAGCTATTGCACCGATTATCTTGACTATATCTATGTAGACCCGATGGGAAAACGGATTCGGCCCGATTTCCTGAGCCAACATTTCCCGGATTTTCTGGTCGCACACCAGATGAAGCGTATCCGCTTTCACGATCTGCGCCATAGCTGCGCCAGTCTGCTCTATGCCAATGGCGTGAGCCTGAAGGAGATTCAGGAGTGGCTGGGGCACAGCGACATCAGCACTACAAGCAACATTTATACACATCTGGATTTCTCCAGCAAGGTATCTTCTGCCACTGCCATCGTCAGGATCTCCCCGGAGGAGACAAAGGTGTGAAAATGAGCCGGATGCGGGGGATAAAAATAGCAAAAGACCCCCAGCTAAAGCTGAGGGTCCTTCGTTATGCCGGTGGTGGGGGGCTCCCGCGCACTGAGCAACAGCCCGCAGGGCTGATTGCTCCCCTGCTGTGCAGGGTCGTGCTGTTCGACCCGCTCACACGCCGCAGATAAAAAGGAAGCCCCCCAGACAAGCTGGAGGGCTTCCTTTTTATGCCGGTGGTGGGGGTCGAACCCACACGTGTTATTAGCACAAGGGATTTTGAGTTTTTATCCTCATCTTCCATCTGGTGTCATCCAGTGATATTTAGTGATATTTGGTTTCCACTGTGCAAAGGCAAAATTCACGCCTCAACGAACAATAATTTGGAATATCCACGATTTTTCGATGCGTTTTCCCCCTACTCTGTTTTTTCGGTTTGGACCGCCCAAATGGAAATTGGAGGGATGTTCAGGAGGGATGCAGGGCAAAACGCTCCTCTGCTTAGGCACAAAACGAAAGGAAAGTCAAGGATAATGAATCAAAATCAAGCAAAAGAGTATTATGAAAAATTATTTGTGAACTATCCTGATGTGCTGTCTGTCGAAGAAGCAACAACTTTACTCGGTTTCAAAAGCCAGACTGCCATCATCAGAAGAATCCATCAACATAGAATTCGCTGCCTGAAAGTCGGACGATCTTTCATGATTCCGAAAGAATATCTCATCGACTATCTTTTGGATAGCTAAATTATACAGCCATTATATTACATAGCGCACCACTTTTCAATAAGAAAAGAGTGCGCTTTTTATTTTCAAATGAAAGGCGGTCGATTTTTTGAACACAAGCTGGAGTAAAACGTTGAAAAAGCCACATGACCCTTGACTACTTCTACGGACAAGCCGGAGAGCTGTTCTCCTTCTACCGCATTCCAAAGGCTCTTTTTCAGGAGCAGCGGTTTCAAGATCTGTCAACCGATGCCAAAACGCTGTACGGCATCCTGCTTGACCGCATGAGCCTGTCCGTGAAAAACGGCTGGCTGGACGAGCAGAACCGGGTGTTCATCATCTTCACGATCGAGGATGTCAAGAGGGCATTGTGTTGCGCAGACAACAAAGCGACCAAGCTGCTCCGGGAACTCGAAAAGTTTGGTCTGATTGAACGAAAACGCAGAGGTCTGGGAAAGCCAAGTTTGGTGTATGTGAAGAACTTTTCGGCAGAATCGTCAAAATCAATATTCCAGAATCGTGATTTTCACGATTCTGGAGGCTTCAAAAACGCAAGTCAAGACCCTTCAAAATCACGATGTAATAAGACTAAAGAGAATGATACTGAAATGAGTGAGACTGATCCATTCTATTCTGAAGAATCGGATGAGATGAGCAAACGCACCCAACTGGAAGAATTTTTTTCTCAGTCTTTAGAGGTGGAACTTCTGCTCCGGCTCTGCCCGGACGATGAGGACACCATCTATCAGATCGTGGATTTACTGGTAGACACCTGTGCCACCAAACGCAAGATGTTGCACGTCGCCGGGGACGATAAGCCCGCCGAGGTGGTACGCAGCCGGTTTATGAAGCTGAACGCCGACCATATCCGCTTTGTGCTGAAGTGCCTTGCAGAGAACAGCAGCCCGATCCGTAACATGAAACAATATCTGCTCGCTTCTCTGTACAACGCACCCACCACCATGCAGCTTTCCTACCAGAACCAAACCAACCACGACTTAGCGAATCGGAGGTGATGAGAATTTCAAAGAAAGCAACCACGATTGCCATCGTCAACCAGAAGGGCGGCACTGGCAAGACCACTACCTGTGAAAATTTGGGCATCGGGCTGGCGATGGAGGGCAAAAAAGTCCTGTTGGTGGACGCTGACCCGCAGGGCAGCTTGACCATCAGCATGGGCTGGCAGCAGCCCGATGAACTGCCCACTACCCTTTCCACCCTGATGACAAAAGCCATGAATGACCAGAGCATTCCGCCCGGTGAAGGCATCCTGCACCATGCAGAGGGCGTTGACTTGATTCCGGCAAACATTGAACTGGCAGGGCTGGAAGTTTCCCTTGTCAACTGCATGAACCGGGAAAAGATGCTGAAACAGGTGCTGGACAGTGCAAAGCACGACTATGATTTCATTCTGCTGGATTGTACCCCTTCCCTTGGGATGCTGACCGTCAATGCACTGGCAGCAGCAGACACCACCCTGATTCCCGTGCAAGCGCAGTACCTTTCCGCAAAAGGTCTGGAACAGCTTTTGCAGACCGTGCAGAAGGTCCGGCGGCAGATCAATCCCAAGCTGAAAATTGAGGGTATCCTGCTGACCATGACCGATAGCCGCACCAACTACGGGCAGCAAATCGACAACCTGATTCGAGGTGCCTACGGCAGTAAGATCAAAGTGTTCGACCAGACCATTCCCCGGTCTGTCCGTGCTGCGGAGATCAGTGCCGTAGGCAAAAGCATTTTCCAGCACGACCCCAAAGGCAAGGTGGCAGAAGCCTATAAATCTCTGACAAGGGAGGTGATGGCGAATGCCGAAAAACAGCTTAAACGTGTCGCTGAAAGGGGCAGATGACATTTTCTCCACGGAAGAATCCCGACAGGAACAACAACGGGAACAGGTTCAGCAGATTCCCATCGGAGAGCTGTTCCCTTTCAAGAATCATCCCTTTAAGGTTTTGGATGATGAGTCCATGCAGCGCACGGTGGAAAGTGTAGAACAGTACGGTGTACTATCTCCGCTGATCGCCCGCCCACGCCCGGAAGGTGGCTATGAGATCATCTCCGGGCACCGCCGTCAGCACGCTGCACAGCTTGCCGGGCTGGAAACCCTGCCGGTCATTGTCCGCAATATGGATGATGATGCCGCAGTTTTGCTCATGGTGGATAGCAATCTCCAGCGTGAGAGCATCCTGCCCAGTGAAAGGGCTTTCGCCTACAAAATGAAGCTGGAAGCAATCGAACGAACTGTTGGACGACCAAAAAATGTGGGACAAGTTGTCCCAGATTATTTCGGGAAACGCAGTACAGAGGTTGTTGCTGAAGGAACAGGTGAAAGTTATAAGCAAGTCCAGCGTTTCATCCGTCTGACCAACCTTATTCCCGAACTGCTGGACATGGTGGACGAAAAGAAAATCGCTTTTATGCTGTATCGCCGGGAGCTGTTTGATTTTATTTCCGACTTTTTTGCGTTCCAGTGAGAACACCATATCTGGAGTGCGCTCAAAAAATCCTATGTCACGCGCCAGCCTGTCCCACACTTGCAATGGAACAGCCCTGTGAACTGCTGTTTCATCTTGCGCCCGCAGTTTGGGCAGATATGTTTACTTGCCCCCCATACGTCGAAGCGATAGTTTCGCTACAAAGAGAAATCTAGTAGAAATTCTCCGTTTTACGTTATTTTCTCGTCACGTTGTGTTCGATGGCGAGGGCGATAAACTCCGCAACAAACGCATTGAAAATCACATTACTGTTTCGGTGGTAATTGATATGGAGTGCGGAAACACAAAGAATTGAATATCTAACAATCGGCATAGCCGCAGACTTTCACAAAAAGCCTGCGGCTTTTTCTTTGCCCAAAAACAGAAAGGAGGCATCCGTGAAATGGCAGTTTTTCGGGTAGAAAAGAACAGCGGCTACACGGTCATGTCAAACCACCACCTGCGGAACCGGGCCTTGTCCCTGAAAGCCAAAGGCTTACTCTCCCAAATGCTCTCCCTGCCGGAAGATTGGGACTACACCCTGCAAGGGCTGGCCCGTATCAACCGGGAAAGCATCGACGCGATACGGCAGGCCATCCGGGAACTGGAACAGGCGGGCTACATCCAGCGTTCCAGAGAACGGGACGAGAAAGGGCGGCTGCGTGGTGCAGACTATGTGATTTTCGAGCTGCCGCAGCCCGTTCCTGCATCGGTTTCACCTACATTGGAAAATCCAACGTTGGAGAATCCCACGCAGGAAAACCCTACGTTGGAAAATCCAATGCAATTAAATAAAGATAAACTAATTACAGAAAAACAAAAGAAAGAGGGATTAAATACCGATTCCATTCCTATCCATTCCCCAAACCCCTTGCCTTTGGACGAGGACGAGGCAGCGGCACCGCCGCCGGAACGGACAGGAAGCCGAAAGGAAGCGGCCTATCAAATCTACCGGGACCTGATTTTGGAGAACATCGAGTATGACACCCTCACCCAGAATCCCCGGATAGACCGGGAGCAGCTGGACGAGATCGTGGACATCCTGCTGGAAACCGTCTGCACCAACCGCAAGTCCATCCGGGTGGCCGGGGACGATTACCCGGCAGAGTTGGTCAAGGCCAAGTTCCTGAAACTGGACAGCCATCACATCGAGTTCGTCATGGACTGCCTGCGGGACAACACCACCAAAGTCCGCAACATCAAGCAATACCTGCGGGCCATGCTGTTCAACGCCCCCAGCACCATCAACAGCTACTATGCGTCCCTTGTGGCGCACGATATGGCGCAGCCCGATTGGGGCCGTCCACCCAACACCTGACCGAAAGGAGCGTCACCCTATGCGCACTACCTACCTGCGGCGGCTGGTGGTTCCACCCTAGCTGCCGCTCTGAATTTTCTGCAACAAGGAGGGATTCATATTGCAGGAAGAAGTCACCCAGAAAACCATTGCCCTGTCCATGAAAACGGGCAAGCTCACCGCCCAAGCGTTGCAAGCTGCCCTGAAAAAATATTTGCAGCACCGGGCCAAGGGGCCAAAGCTGCACCACGGCAAGCAAAGCCTGAAACAGCTGAAAGCCCACGGCGCGGCCCTGACCAACATTGAAGTCACGGAGGCGAACATCGGGGCGTTCAAGCCCTGCGCCAAGAAGTACGGCGTGGACTTTACCTTGCGCAAGGACAAGACCACCCAGCCGCCCCACTACATCGTGATCTTCAAGGCCAAGGATCTACCTCGTGGTGTATGCTTCCACGGAGCTGCCCGTCCGGCTGCGCCGCGCCTGCCTGAAGCTGGACAAAGAGCTGGACACCCGGCTCTACTCCATCGGCATCCCGGCCATCCTCAACCTGGCGCTTCCCTCTCTGCTGGTCACGTTCCTCAACAGCCTGCTGGCCGCGTTCTCAGGCAGCTATGTGGTGGTGCTGGGCATCTACTACAAACTACAGACATTCCTCTACCTGCCCGCCAACGGCATCGTGCAGGGAATGCGTCCCCTCATCAGCTACAACTACGGTGCCGGGGAGCACAAACGGGTACGCCGGCTCTACCAGATCACCCTCATCCTGAGCGCCGCCATCATGGCAGCGGGCACCCTTGGCTGTCTGGTGGCCTCGGAGCCTCTCATGCGGCTCTTTACCTCTACCCCGGAGACGGTGGAAGCCGGAAAAGTTGCTCTGCGGATCATCTGCCTGGGCTTTGTGGTCTCCGCCATCTCCACCACCTCTTCCGGCGCGCTGGAGGGTCTGGGCAAGGGCACGCAGTCGTTGGTGATCTCCCTGTGCCGCTACATCGTCTTCATCATGCCGCTGGCCTGGGTGCTCTGCCGACAGTTTGGCCCTGTGGGCGTCTGGAACGCGTTCTGGGCCACGGAAGTGCTCTCCGCCATCGTTTCCCTTATCGTCTACAAAAAGAGCGTCTGACACGTTTTCCGTATACGCAAAAAAGGCTCCGGGCCTGCACTCCCCTTTCACAGGGAGGCAAGCCCGGAGCCTTTTCCGTTTCAGCCCAAGGGCTGGTTTTTATTTGGTGTGCTGCTCGGTGCTCTGGTCGTCCGATTCAATCGGCGTATCCAGTTCCTCCACGGGGGCAGCGTTCTTTTTGGCCTTACGGGCCTTACGCTTGTGGATCAGCTTCCGTGCGAGGAATGCTGCCACCAGCAGCGCGGCTACCGTGCCGCCGCAGAGCTCCCAGAGCGGGATGCCCTTGGGCACAAAGGCCATGACGATCTCGGTCCCGGCAGCCGTAAAGGTGATGTAGCTGCCAAAGGTATCGGTAGGCACTTTGATCCATTTGCCATCCTGCTGGACATAGACGCTGCCCTGCTTGCCCTGCGGCAGATAGCGGATAGTGTGGGTCTCCTGCCCGTCGTCCGAGAAGTCCAGCAGCCACTGCTCGGTGGCATTGGCCACGCCGGACGGCGTCTGGGAGGTAACGCTCAGGGCATTGGAGCCGCCAAACAGGCCATCCACATAGAAGATCGGACGGCCGTTGATGCGGACATCAATGCTCTTCAGTGCCGGGGTGTAAGAGGTGTACAGCGCCGTGACCACGGTGTCCAGATGGAGGTCATCCAGCACCGGGGTGTTCCACTCGGCAAGGTAACCGTCTTTCTGGGGCAGTTCGGGGTAATCCGCCTCGGTAAACGATGCACCGTAAGTAAAGGTGCGCTGGTCCACGATGTGGCCGTCGGCCATAAAGGTCAGCGTCAGCTTCTGGAAGCCCTTGGGCGCGCCCTCCAGTGCCCGCATGGTATCGTAATCAATGGGCTCTGCCTGACCGGCACGGCTGATGCGGTCAACGCCGCGCAGGGTATCGGAGACAAACAGGTTCCCCGTGAACGTACCATCCTGGCCGCCGGAAATGGCGCCCCAATACTGACCGTCGGTGTTGCTGCTGCTCGTGGAGAGGGCCACTTCGGAGTCATCCCCGTCATCGTCCGGCTCATGGATCTCCACCATGGCGCGGTTATCCTTGATGATGCAGCTGTTGCCGGTCAGGACACTGTCCGCGCCCTGGCCCACGATGCCGCCAATGTACTTGCTGCCAGTCAGCTCACACTTGGCCCAGTTGGAGATCAGCTTTGCGGAGGAATGGCCTGCAATGCCGCCCACCTTGTTGTTGCCATCCACTTTGCCGTAAGCTTCGCAGCCCGTGATGTAGCCCAGATCCATCTCGCCGCAGATGCCGCCTGCCGCCTTTTTCTTGGAGGTAACGGTGCCCTCGTTGACACAGTTCATCACCACCGCGCTGATGGTGTACTCGGTGCGCAGGAGCGAACGGTTCTCATCCTTATCGTCGTCTTCGGGGTCAAGGGTGTTTTCCACCGCCATGGTACCCGCGATGCCGCCCACATTCATGTCGGCTTCCACGGTGCCGCGGTTGGTGCAGCCCTCGATCTTGCCCTCGTTCTGAGCCGTCAGGTTCTCGGACTCATCTTCAAAGATGTTCTTGCTGCCGGGGTCGCTGATCTCTTCCACAGCATCCAGCAGCAGGTTGGAGACCACATTGATCTGGTCGTTGATGGAGCGGAGGTTGCTGGTGAGGGTGTTGCTGGCCGAGAGCATATCCCGGTTGAGGGTGCTCATCTGGTCGGTCATGTTCGTCACAGCGTCAAACAGTTCATCCTTGGTCGCGGTCATCTCGGAAGAGGGGCGCGGCACATGGATGGGATCCTGCTCCGCCAGCCAGTGGACGATATCCGCCGCCTGGCTGGTCATGCTGGTCAGGCCGCTCATGCCCTCCGCCATGATGCCGAGGCTGGCGGACATGTGGCCCAGCGTTGCGCTGGTGAGGGCGGAATCCGTCTTGAGGATATCCAGAGACTTGTCAAAATCATCCGCAGCCTTGCCCAGATCCTGTGCGGCATCGCTCAGGGAATCCAGACCCGCCTGAATGGAGGCATTGCCGGAACTGATGTTGCCGGTGTTGAAGCCCAGCTTATCCAGAATATCTTCCAGATTGCCCAGCTGGTCGCCCACATTGCCAAGCGCGCCGGACATGCTGGTAAGGGCAGAAGCCATCTGGGGATTGCCCTGCTCCGAAACGAGGTTGGCGGTGTTGCCCAGCAGCGCGCCGATCTGCGTGGCCCGGCCTGCCATATTGCCCACGGCGCGGGTGACCTGCTTGCCGGCGGAAGCCAGCTGGCCGTCATCGGCCAGCAGCGTGGCGCTCCGCAGCAGACCCAGGCCGGTGGTCAGCAGCTTCATCTGGCCGCTCATGCCGGAGCCCAACGAGAGGATGCTCATGGCGGAATTCGCCACCTGCAGCAGGGAGATGGCTGTTTTGATGTGATCGTCCACCGCGTCACCGGACACGCTGGAATAGCCGCCCAGAATGGTGCTGATGGCGCTGCTCAGGCCGCTGTCATCCTTGCCCGGCAGCGAGGCGATCAGGTCGTCCAGGCCCTTGCTGATCTGCTCCAGACCCTGCTTGCTGGAATCCAGCGCGTCGCTGGCCTTGTGCGCGCCGGAAGAAGCCTTGGCCAGTGCCGTGGAGGCGGTCAGCATCTCGGCCGCCATCTCCGCGGTGACCCACTTGAGCTGGCCCACGGCGGTGGTCATCTTATCCAGTGCGTCGACACCCGTGTCCATCACGGGCTCCAGCCGGGTAAATGTATCGGAGATGAGGTCTCCCGTGCGGTCCACCTCGTCCGCCACTTCGTCAAAGTAATCGCCTCCCTGCTCCTGCAGACGGCGGGCTGCCTGCACGGCAGTGTCCATCTGAGAGTTCAGGGTGTTGAGGTCGGTATTGAGGAGGCTGGTGCTGCCGTCCATGTCATCGGCCGCGCCGTTGACCATGGTGTGCAGCGTGTCCAGCTCGGTGCGCAGACGGTTGATGGTGCTCTGGTCCAGGTCCAGCTCCACATAGGGCTCTGCCTGGCCGGCAATGCCGCCCACGTCCTTGCGGCCCTGTACCAGGCCCTGGTTGACACAGCCGGAGATCAGGCCATCGGTCCGGCCCACGATGCCGCCCACGTTATAGCCTACATGGGCATAGCCCACGTCGCCCGCGTTGGCACTGCTGAGGATCAGGCCGGAGGAGCGGCCTGCAATGCCGCCGGTATCCGAGGAGACATTGGAGATGTTATTGCTCAGGTCATCGCCCATATCCTTCTTGACCAGCTCCAGCAGGGTGGCCGGGAGGCCCTCCATATCGAGGGCGGACTCCTGATACTCGGAGTTGACGGCGCCCACATTGGTGCAGCCGGTGATGACACCGAGGTTGTAGCCCACGATGCCGCCGGTGGCATACGCACCGCTGACCATGGCACGGGAAGTGCTGTGGTCGATGGTTCCGCTCGTCTCATTGCGGCCCACCAGACCGCCCGCCTCCTCCTCGCCGTGGACAGCACCGGAGAACGTGCAGTTGATGATGGTGCCGTAGTTGGTGCCCACCAGACCGCCTGCGGTCTTCTGGGTACCAGCGGGATTGACCACACCCTTGATGGTAAGGTCCTGAATGGAACCGCCCTCTTCCAGGATGCCGAAGAAGCCGGCTGGAGAATAAGCCCCCACGAGGCTGACATCCGAGATGGTGTGGCCGTTGCCCTTGAACGCGCCGCTGAACGACGCAACGGGGGCCCACTCCGTATCCTCCAGCGAGAGGTCTTCCTGCAGGATCACGGTCTTGCCTTTGGACCACTGATCAAAGCCGCATTTGTCGGCAAAGGCCAGCAGGTCCGAAACACTGTTGATGTAAATGGTATCCGTCGGCGCGGTGTCGGCCGCAAATACCGGCAGCGCCGCCGAAGCCGCCAGCACCAGTGCCAGCAGCGCAGCGGTCAGGCGGTGCAGCAGCCGGGTGCTGCCCGCCGCAGACTCATTCGTCCGCATGGGAGTCGTTTTCATCCTGCACCTCCTGTGAGATTTTACCAGAAAGAACGGTAAGATGTACGTTTCCATCCACAACGGCGTTCATGGTACCGGCCACGGAGCCGTTCACCTCGCCCTGCACCATGCCATTGACACGCACCCGGCCGCTGGCCGTGTTGGTGTGCAGCACCACATGATGCATGGAGAACGAAGTTTTATCCACCAGCTTGCCACCCACCAGCAGGATCTGCGGCAGGACGAACAGCACCAGGAAGATGGAGATGATGGTACCGCGGCCCAGGCACTGGCCGATGCCCACGATGCAGGCATCGGACGTCATCTGACCGATAAGGGTACCGGCCACCGTCATGATGGTGCCGGAAGTGAGGATGGTGGGGAACGCAAAGTTCAGCGTCTCGATCATGGCTGTCTTATGGTCCATCTTATCCCGCAGCTCGTTGTAGCGGGTTGCAATAACGATGGCGTAATCGATGTTTGCACCCATCTGGATGGAGCTGACGATCAGGTAGCCCATGAAGTACAGCGGCGTGTGGATAAAAGCGGGGACGGAGAAGTTGACCCAGATCGCGCCCTCGATGACGAGGATCAGTAGGATGGGCATTGCCACCGACTGGAACGTGAACAGCAGGACGATCAGCACGATCAGCACGGAGACCACGCTGACCACGATGTTGTCGATGGCAAACGACTTCTGGAAGTCGTACTCGTTGGTGGCGTCGCCCGCCAGATAGATGTCGCCGTCCGGGTAATACTTCCGGGCGATGGTGCGCATCTGGTCCGTGAACTCATACATTTCATCCCCGCTCTGGAGGCTGGGGTTCAGGTAGACCAGAATACGGTTGTAATCCGCACCCTGCAGCTGGGCCTTTGCGCTCAGCATCTGGGTCTGGGCATCATGCAGGTCGTTGATCTGATCCTGGTCCAGGCTGACAATGCCGGAATCGACCTCGTCACAGACGTAGAGGAACATATCAATGAGCGGCACACTGTAGTTGGAGAAGTTGCCAATGACCTGGCCGTACTCATCATTTTCCAACGCGTAGCCTGTGTAGACCACTTGGGCCAGCTCGTAATCCAGGCCCGCCATCTCAGAGAACTGGCGGGAAGTGAGCCGGTCTTCCAGCATGTAGCCGTCCATGGCCTCAATGTTGGAAAGGCCGCGGGTGTGGTCCACCTCATCGTGGCTTTCCAGTTCTTTGATCATGGCTGCTTCCACCCGGTAATCGTCGTTCTTTGGTACGACGAGAGCCACCAGGTTGGACTTGGTAAAGTTTTCGTCGATCATGTTATCGGCGATCTGCGTCTCATTCAACACTGGCGTCTTGATCGGGCCGTAGCCATAGGCGTAGGGGCACTGTGTCTGGAAATGGTAGGCAAACACCAGCATCACTGCAAAGACGATGGGAACGATCTTGCGGGTTTTGTAAGCATAGCGGCCCACGAACGAGATCTTGGGCACAAAGTTGCGGTGCTTGGTCTTGCTCATGTAAGGGCCAAACAGCATCAGCAGGCCGGGCATGACCACGAAGACCGACAGCATGGAGAACAGGATGGCCTTGATGAGGCAGATGGCCATATCCGGGCCGATCTTGAACTGCATGAACAGCATGGCCACCAGACCGCCGATGGTGGTCAGGGAGCTGGAACTGATCTCCGGGATACTCTTGGCCAGCGACTCGATGACCGCCTCTTTCAAGGGCAGGGTCTCGTGTTCTTCTTTAAAATGGTTGCAGAAGATGATGGCGTAGTCCAGCGAAAGGGCCAGCTGCAGAATGTTCGTGACCGAGTTGGAAACGAACGAGATGGTGCCCAGCAGGAAGTTGGTGCCCATGTTGAGGATCATGCCCACCACGAAAGTGAGCAGCAGCACGGGAACTTCCGCATAGGTCTGGGAGGTGAAGATCAGCACCACCACAATGATGATGGCAACATACACCATGATGACATTGACTTCACGCTCAATCGTCTCCTCCTGCGTATTGCCCAGCGAGGTGGAAACGTAGATATCGTAGTCTTTCAGGTACTCCTTGACGCTTTCCAGCGTTTCCAGGCACTGGTCGTCGTCCTCGGGGTAATCGAATGTGATGGAGTACAGCGCCGATACATTATTATAATGGGCGGTGGTATCATCGTACTCGATCATCTGGATGCCCCTGAGGCCCGCCAGCTCGTCGTTCAGCTGGTCTGCCTCGTCCGGCGTGATGTTTGCCACCATGACATCGGCAGAACCGTAGGTGGTAAACTCTTTTTCCATAATGTCCAGGCCCATGCGGGTCTCGCTGGTCTTGGGCAGATAGGTGGTCAGGTCGCTTTCCACCTTGACCCAGCTGCGGGAGAAGATGGTGAAGATGGTTCCCAGAATGACGATGAGGAACACAAGGTTGCGCCGCTCAACAATTTGCAGCGCGAGCTTGTGCATAAAATCGTTTTTGGGCTGTTCCTGCTCGGTCATCGTGTTCCCTCCTCTCGGCATTGCATTACTGGAGTTTTGCAAGGATTTCCTCAGCCGTCATACCGCTGGCCAGCAGCTTCTTCAGCACATCTTCTGCTTCGCCTTTCTTTGCTTCTTCCATTGCCT
>OCHO01000661.1_pt1 | contig 26710 bp, 30 predicted proteins | sample 1538441 | NCBI WGS metagenome assembly OCHO01 (sample SAMN04571691, study PRJEB22368) | human gut metagenome | biome: human gut; material: stool | host: Homo sapiens | place: Luxembourg | collected 2012-06-29
AATACTACTGACAGAAAGCTGTCCTGTGTGGCAGTGACATTAAAATTATCTATGAAGTTCATTTGCCTGAGACGACAGAAGAACTGATGTATAAGAGCAGATTTACGGAAGAACTATTCCCGACTGCTCTTTTTGTTTCGGAAATACGGGAACATGGTACATCCATACACCGGTATGACTGCTGCGATGATTTTACTGCAAAGGCATTTGGTGAGAGCATAAAGGACAGAAATGAGGAGCATCTAATTAAGTGGAGAAGTGGAAATGCGAGAAAAAGAGTATTATGAGATGTACAATATGTATTTGTTGTATTAGGAGGAAATCTCAATGACAGTCGGAGAAAATATCAGACGTATCCGCAAGGAAAGAGATGCTATATCAAAGCGTAGACTTCAAAACATGGGGCAGGAAGATAAATACTATATTAAAAATCATCATCCGGCGATTGTGTCTGAAGATATTTTTGATAAGGCATAGGAAATAAGAAATAAAAGGAATGGAAATCGATGTAAGCCAACAGTTGAATCGGGTTCTCGAATGCATTGATAGGTGAAGCAATCATTATTGCAGTCATATTACTTAAATATGGTGGTATTAAAAAATATACGGCACTGATTACAGTTATGAAATAGATGATATATTGGTAAAGTTGAAATCTGTGGAAGCTGAGATGAATCTGAGGATGAAAAAATTACAACCAGAGCTAGACAAGAATCCGAAAACATTAGCAGTCGATATAGGATATAAACCTATGCTTGTGGTAATTGAAGAATATATTTCATTGCAGGCAAGTCTTGATAAAAAGCAGAAAGAAGAATTAGAACGTGTAGTGAAAAATATTTCAGTATTAGCAAGGCAGAGTAATATTCATATGATGATAGTTTTACAATCGGCAGGAACAGAAAATATAAATTCTACTACAAGAAGTAATCTGACAAAGGTATTATTAGGAAATGCACAGTCAAATATATTATTTGCAACATTTGGAACAGGTGTTGATTTACCATGTGTCAATACTAAGCTAAGTAAAGGACAAGGGTTGATTGCACTTGATAGAATTACTATACTGCGTGTACCTAAGATAACAGATATGGAAAACTTTAAAGAAGTGGTTGACTGCGGCGCCGTAGGCTAGCGGCAGTCAACCTTAAAAACGTTAAAAAATATGTATATTTGTATACCTTAATTGTTTACAGCTAAAAATGATAAGTTTATCTCAAAATATAGGACAGCATAAAAAATTATTTTTCAGTTAGGTAAAATTGCAATATATGAAAGCAAAAAATCAATCTGCAAAAAATAATGTCAGAGAAAGTAAGACAATAAATTTTGTGAAATCCTATACACTTATGAGAAAATAATAAGGGAAAGGTGATTACAAATGCAAAAAAAGAAAAGTAACACAGACAACAAGATCACATATCAGATCAATACAAAGAAGAGAAATATTATTATTATCACAGTACTTACAGTCATCATTCTTCTGGCTGGTATTACTACTGGAATTATTCTTTACAATAAGAATAATGATGATGGTAGCACAAACATGGTTGAGGTTACAACTACCGAGCAGGAAGCTAAGGCAACCACAGAAGTTGCAACTGCTAAAAAGAAAGAAACAGCTACCACAGAAGCTAAGAAGCCTTCAAAGAAGAAAGAAGCAACAACAGAGAGACCAATCTCTGGTGGAGTAAATGCTCCTACCACAGAGGAAAAGACCACTGAGGCTCCTAAGCATAACTCAGAAAAGACAACAGAAGCTCCTAAGAATGAGAAGAAGCCTACACCACAGCCACAGCAGCCAGCTACAGAAGCTCCTACAACAGAGCATCAGCATCAGTGGACTACTAAGGAATGGACTGAAACAATTGAACACCCTGGTAAGGAAATTGAGGGCTTATTATGTGACTGCGGTTTTTGGTGTGAAGATTATGCTACAATGTGTGCTCATATGGATGAAACTGGTTGCTTTGGTTATCAGACTTATCCACATTACACAGATCCAACTACAGAGACAATTACACATCATAGAAGAGTTTGTAGCTGTGGAGCAAAGGAAGACATTGACTAATACACAGTACCTTCTGGTTGATAACAATCAGAAGGTATTTTTATGCTCTCATACAGGTTACTTACATACACAATTCTAATACTTCTTTGTATACCTGTATACATATATCTAGCTCTTATGTTACTGTTTTTTCTTATTCAATTATTATGTCTTGATATTTTTTAGATTCTTGAGAGATTTTAGATCCAGATTAGATATGTGCTGAGAGAGATATTTTCGTGAGGTAATCCTGATAATTATCTTCGCATGAAGAGAATAAAACAGTTGTACAAGGAATTATATAAAACAGAAAATATTGAGAAATTTAGAAGTATTATCATTCCTATTGAAAGAAATGCTGTGGCATGATAGAATAGCCGTATAAACGGAAAAGAAATCAATAAATACGGATATGAAATATAACGGAGGAACACACATGATTATCAGTGAAAGAATTTTTTACATAATGGAGCAGAAGAACATGAGCCAGTTGGAACTGTCGAGAAGAACCGGGATTGCAACAAGTAACATCAGTGACTGGAAAAAGAAAAAGACAAATCCAAAGGCAGACTGTTTATTATCCATATGTGACGCATTGGATATTACACCGGAACAGCTTTTAACGGGAAAAGGAATTGATCCGGAGTATAAAGATACAGATAAGGATTATGAAGTGACCAGGTCGGATATTAAGATATTAAAGCAGATTCATAGCCTTGGAGACGAACAGTATAAAAGATTGATGGCATATATGAAGGCATTGCAGAAACTGGAGCAAATGGAAAGCATTGTGGGGGAATAGAGATGGCAAATAAAATAGTTAGAGAAATTATTCATGCAAAGGGTATCGATATTGGAATTTACACCAAGGATTTTGAAAATGAATACATTTCGTTGACAGATATCGCAAAATACAGAAATGATAATGATCCCAGATTTGTCATTCAGAACTGGATGCGAAACAGAAATACAGTTGAGTTTTTGGCTGTTTGGGAAGAACTTCATAATCCAGATTTTAACCGTGTGCAATTCGAGGCGGTTAGAAGTGAGGCAGGATTAAACAGGTTTGTTATGACGCCAACCAAATGGATTGAACAGACCAATGCTATTGGAATAGTGTCAAAAGCAGGCAGATATGGTGGAGGAACTTATGCACATAGCGATATTGCAATGGCATTTGCTACATGGATTTCTCCGGAATTTCAACTGTATATTATGAAAGATTACCGCAGGTTAAAACAAGATGAAAATAGTCGATTTTCATTGGACTGGAACTTGAACAGGGCTTTATCAAAGGTGAACTACCATATTCACACGGATGCGGTGAAGGAAAATTTGATTCCACCAGAGCTAACACCGGAACAGATTGCCTATACATATGCCAGTGAAGCAGATCTTTTAAATGTTGCTTTATTTGGACAAACTGCAAAGCAATGGAAAAATAACAATCCAAGTAAAAAGGGTAATGTGCGTGATGATGCAGATTTAAATCAGTTATTGGTATTGGCAAATATGGAGAGCTATAATGCAATTTTAATTGAACAGGGAAAATCTCAATCAGAAAGACTTGTATTGCTTAGAAATTTGGCAATTAAGCAGATGGATACATTAGCCAGTATTAATTTGTCAGCGGTTTCGGCGCTTCCGGGAGGTGATATGTAAATTGAAGAAAGAAAAAATCAGAGTTTATTTATATACCCGCGTTTCCACAACCATGCAGATAGACGGCTATTCTCTAGATGCACAGAAAACAAAAATGAAAGCCTATGATGAAAATGGCTATCTGATGATGGGTGTGAAAGAATTTTTATTGGATGCAAATAGCTTGCATGTCTGATTAAGTTGATTGATACAACAACTGAATAATAGGAATGTTAAAAAGAACATCGCTATGTGTAAACAACATGGCGGTGTTTTTTGTCCTTTTCCAATACATAGCTGTCGGAAGGAGCAATAAATTGGATGAAATTGTATATATGCTTGACGAGTGGGCATCCACGAAGAAGTTTAATGATATCCATCGTTATCATGAATGTATATCGACAGCAAGCAGAAATGTAAAAAATCTGTTGCAACGGAAAATGTCGCGTAGTATTATAACCAAGATATTGGAAAAGCCATGTTCAGGTGTGCATTTCTGAAAGGGTGGAGTTGTATGGAGAAGAAAATAAAAGAAGGGATACATTTGAAGAAAAACAAAAGGTTTGTAAAACAAAAAATATCAGGAAAGATCTTTGTTCTTATGGGACTGGCTATCATTCTGGCCATAGCTGCGTACACATTTATTCTGCAAAGCGCCTATACCAAGACCGCACTGGAAACAGAAATCTCCCGTGATCGAGCAAGTGCAGATGCAGTCCATAAACTGGTGGATGGAAAAATTGGAGGGGAAGATTTTTCACAAATCAAGGATCGTTCAGATGAAGAAACACAGTTTTATAAGGATATTTCCTGCTACCTCAATGAGATCCGGACATTGAATTCTACAAGATATATTTACATTGCTACGAGAGATGAAGAGGGAAAACTGATCTATGTAGTGGACGGTTTGGATCCGGATGCCGGGGATGTAAGACATCCTGGGGATTATATAGAGGATGAAATGGTTCCCTATATTGAAAGGGCTCTCTCTGGAGAAAACGTGTATTCCCAAGATATTGTGGACACAACCTGGGGACCGATTTTCACGGCTTGTTATCCGGTACGTTCAAATCTGGATGGAACGGGAGATATTGTAGGTGCATTTTGTATGGAAATGGATATGCAGTCTGCGTATGGCATGGTAGTGAAAACAAACAAAATTTCCGTAATCTGTGGCACGATTGTCGGATTGGTGTTGATGATGATCTGTTTGAGTACCTATTTTATATACCAGAAAAGTAAGGAAGAAGAACGGAAGCAAAAGCAATTATTGCTGGAGGCTGCGGAGAAAGCAGATGCTGCCAATCAGGCAAAATCTACATTTTTACTTAACATGAGCCATGATATCCGAACACCGATGAATGCCATCATTGGATTTACCAATATTGCATTGCACCAGAATGTTGTTGCAGATATTCATGGAAGTCTGGAAAAGGTACGGGAAAGCTCAAATCATCTGCTTTCGTTGTTGAATGATGTTCTCGATCTCAGTCGTATTGAAAGCGGAAAAGCAGTGTTTTCTCCTGAACCGGTGGATATTACCAAACTGACAGATAATGTTCTGGCAATCATGAAAGGTCTTCTTTATAACAGAGATTTGAAGTTTGAAGTATACCGCGAAAGACCAAAGAATCCCTATGTTCTTGCAGATGCTGCACGTATTCGGGAAGTTCTGACGAATCTTCTCGGTAATGCTGTGAAATTCACAAAGGATGGTGGAATGGTCACCCTGGATATCAGCAGTCATCCGGGAGAGGATGACAAGCATATGATAGTCCGTTATATTGTGAAAGATAACGGTATTGGGATGAGTGAAGGGTTTCAGAAAAAACTATTTAAACCATTTTCGCAAGAAGATGATAGCGGTGCCAGAACACAATATAAAGGTACCGGACTTGGAATGGCCATTACAAAGGAATATGTTCACATGATGGGTGGCAAAATTGACGTGGAAAGCAAAAAGGGCATTGGAACTACTTTCACAGTGGAGATTCCGTTGGAGTTGACAGAGCAGGATATTCATCAAAAGCAAGAAGAACCGGTGCATCGTGATTTGACGGGTGTCAATGTTCTTATGGCAGAAGATAATGATCTGAATGCCGAGCTTGCTACGGTAATGCTGGAGGATGCAGGCATGGTAGTGACACGGGCATCCGATGGAAAGGAAGCGGTCGAACGATTCAAAAATCATCCGCGAGGCACTTACGATATTATTTTGATGGATATTATGATGCCGAACATGGACGGGCATCAGGCTGCGAAAACAATCCGGGCCATGGAGAAGGAACGACCGGACGCAAGTTCGATTCCGATTATTGCCTTGTCCGCAAATGCGTTTGCGGAGGATGTCAAGGCTTCCGTGGATTCTGGTATGAATGGACATATTTCAAAACCATTTGACATGGAAGAAGTAACCGCTACCATTGCAAAATACGTCAAATCTTAGAACAATAATAAAACGGTTAAGCAGACTTGCGGAGTTTCATGCTATTTTAGTGATTCTGATTCCGCCAGTTTTTGGGGGAGACACCATATATATTTTTAAAAGCTCTTGAGAAATGCAGTTGGTTTGGATAGCCGACTGCATTTCCTATATCTGCAATCGATAATTTCGTCATTTTCAGCAGTTCTGTTGCTTTGGACATCCGATAGTGTATCAGGAATTCCTGTGGCGTTTTGCCAATGGAGTTGTGAAATATCTTTCCCAGATAGCTGCGGTTGATGCCGCAACAGGCAGCTATATCTTCGATAGAGATGTCATAAGGAAAATTCTGCTCTACGAAGTTGATTGCTTCTTTTATATAGTAATCGCTCATTTTACCGGTTTTTATCATCCGGGTAGAGGAGGTGGAACGGATGAGTGCATCCAGAAAGAGATAGGAATGACCGATCAGGTGAAAAGGCGGTTCATCTGGGTGCTTGGCAATATAGAGCATTTCATTCATCATGATTTCCCGGTATTCCTTTGAGGTGGCATGATAGATCGGCTGGTTTTTTGAGAAACCGGCAATGTCCAGTGCTTCTTTTACCCGTAATCCATCAAATTCCAGCCAGGCATATTCCCATGGGTTAGTCTTATCTGCGATATAGGTGCTGATCTGTCCCGGATACAGAAGAAAGCCCTGTCCGCTTTTGATCGAATAATTTCTAGTCTCTCCTTTTTGATCCTGAGCCATTAAAAGTCCGGTTCCGGAGATGACATAATGAAACAGATAGTGGGTTCTGGCAGCCGGCCCGAACTGATGAGCCGGTGTACAGCGTTCCCATCCGTACTGATAAAAAGCAGCTTGAAATGTTGAAATTCCGGAAAGAATTTCCGGCATTTATATCACCTGGAAAAAGGACGGTTATCTTGCCCGTCTGTCTGCAGACCTAAAAGCCCATACCTATCGGATTCAGGCTCTTGATCCATCCGGCAACCTGATCTGGCAGATGTAATGTGTAAATTCCCTTAGGCAGATTGGTATGAACGGTGCTTTTTTATACTTTACTCACCATCCTGTTTCTCTGGCTCTGCATTGGAGTGATCGGGTCTTTGCAGGTCGTGCAGCGCGTATTCGCAAGCTTGGATGACAAAGCTGGAGAAGGTGACATCCTGATTTTGAATCGCTGCTTCTATTTTGTGAATTAAAGGAATTGGAAAACGAATCGTTTTGTTTTCCGATTCTTTTTTATTTGGTTTTAATTGAAATGCCATAATTACACCTCCGTTTAAGTTATATTATTGCAAATTACAGATGAAGTATGCATTGCAGAATGCAATGCCGAATATATTGCAACAAAGAATCGCTTATGCTATAATGGGCAAAGAAATGGGGAAGAAAAGAATTGGTAGTTCCCTCTTGACAAACAATTTAGAATGCGGTACTCTACCAACTACAGGTGGTTCGAGCCACCATTTCGAGAGTTTACCAATTTCTAATTAAACGAGTAATACGAATTCAAGTGATCGAGAAATACGAATTTCCCATTGAAGTACAATGAAACCAGAGACGAGGGTGTACCCACATGGTCGGATAATGTGCGGTATAGCAGAGGAGGATGAATTATGAGAAAAATGGCACAAAAGATGATTGCGATTGCAGTTGCAATGGTGATTGTACTGGGTATGGCATCTGTGACGCAGATGGATACGCTTGCGGCGTCGTATTCTTTCGAGGGAGAGGCGCATGTGCAGACATACGGCGACAGAGCGGGCGTTTACAGGAACAACACGCTGATACTTGGCACAACCGGACAGGCGAAACGGTTGGAGCGGATCAAGATCAGGTTCAACAATCAGACCGGGTATGATGGCTCGATTGAATACCGGGTTCATCGTCAGACATATGGTTGGACAAACTGGGTGAAGAACAACCAGTTTGCGGGCACCAAAGGAGAAGCGAAGCGGCTGGAGGGAATCCAGATTCGTCTGACAGGGGAGATTGCGGAGCATTATTCGATTCGTTACCGGGTGCATATCCAGACGTATGGATGGAGTCAGGGTTGGCAGTATGATGGCGCGCTCGCGGGTACTGAGGGCGAAGCGAAGAGACTCGAAAGTCTGGAAGTGCAGCTGGTTCCGAAGTCTGAGACGATGGGACTGGTGTACCGCGTACATCGTCAGACGTATGGCTGGGAGACATCGTACAAAACGATGGGACAGGTTAGCGGCACAACGGGCGAAGGAAAACGATTGGAAGGCATCGAGATCGCTTTGACCGGAAATGAATATAGCGGAAGCATCGAATATTCTACCCACGTACAGAGCTATGGCTGGATGAATGAGGTGTCAAATGGTATGATGAGCGGCACTTCCGGGCAGGCAAAACGACTGGAAGCAATCCGAATCCGTCTCAAAGGAGAAATCGCAAACCATTACAATATCTGTTATCGTGTGCATGCACAGACCTACGGATGGCTTTCGTGGGCGTGGAATGGAGATTCGGCAGGTACGAGCGGTCTTGGCAAGCGGTTGGAGGCAATTCAGATCGTACTTGTGAAAAAAGACGACGGTGTTTTAACGGATCTAAATGGAATCAAGAGCAAAGCGGCTTTTCCATATATTACTCCGCATGATTGTAAGTGGAAAACGGTTGTAGATGAGCCAGCGCATGAAACACCGATTTATGAGGAGCAGGATGTGTATGAAAATCATAGTACATGGCCAGATGGAACTATTTGCGACGAATTGGGAGATTCAGGTGCAAAAGTGAGATGGTGTGCACAACATTGTGTCAGATGTTTCCCAGATTGCCCAGATCCAGACCCACAGGGAAGATGTGCGCTTACCATTTTGTGGGGTTCCTATTATGCAGGAACAAAAAAAGTACAGATCGGTACCAAACGTACCGAAGCCATCACCCATCAGGAATGCGGGTACTGCGGCCTTAGAAAGCAGTAACCACAAACAAAAATCAAAACCCCCAGTCTCGAAGCCGAAGAGGCTGGGGCGTCTATTAACGAGAATCACGAATACAAATACAACGAGAAAAACGAACATCCATTTTTAAACGAGCATATACGAATGTTATTGTAGGCAGATACTGTTAACTTGTTTGGAAAGGGGTGTTTTTTCATGGAAAAATTTTTAACATTTATAAGAGAACATGTAAGGGAAATCGCAGGGAGACTGCCATGGAATAAGATGGCTGCGAGCACGCAGAAGGATGCATCAATCAGCCCGGAGGTAATGGATGCAATCATCGTGTGGATCGTGGATACGCGGCTTTATCTGTTTTATGACAGAGAGCTGCAGCACTTTGGCATGGAACCGCGGTCTTGCATGATGGAGCGGGTGCTGGATGTGTTAGAATTACCGGAGTCCTGCCTTGACGATACGTGGAAGGATTTGATTTATCTGATCGTTGCGTATCGGAATTCCGGGGATGCGGCATTGCAGGATAAGGCGCGGGAGGCAGTCTGGCTGTTGTCAGATATCGTGGATAACCACCGCCGGTATCCATTTTTCACAAAGGAGAAAATTGACATGAAAATAGAAAGTATACAGCAGTGCGAGGATAGCTTTCCTGCGCAGTTACGCAAAAAGGTTGCGATGCAGGATGCCTATCTGAACCTGAGACCGAAAGATCTGATTGCCTGTCTGGGGGATGCGGATGCCGAAAGCCGGAGGATTCTGGAGACGTGCGCATGGAAGGGAACAATCGGCTACGAAATCAGTGACATCGATGAGATCGAGATTGGTGGTGGTTTCGATGACGAGTCAAGAATTGAATATTGCGAGCACATCTATGCGATGCTGATCGCGCCATTTGCGGTGTGGCTGGCAAAGACCGGATACAAACCGGACGACGCATTTTTTAAGAAAACCTTGTTGTGATGTCAAGTGCTTTATGATAAAATGTCAAAAATAACTTCCCGGGGAGGGAAGCAGAGAGGGAGGACAACGTTATGAGGAAAAAAACAGGGATTTTTCTAAGTGTATGGTTGTGTATCAGTATGCTCCTGCTGTTATTGGTCAGCACGCCGGTTCATGCAGCAGAAACAAACACGGTGACATTGAATTTTATAGGGGCATCCGTTGACGGAGGAAAGGCCGTTTTTGATGTTGCTGAGGGCTGTAAAGCAAAAATAACATTATGTACGAAAGACGCATGGGATGGTTATAAGGATTGTTCAATCAGTGGGAATGGCATGCAGGTCGATCTGCTCGAGAACGAGTATTATTTGAAGGTTGGTATTTCTTTAGAAGCATCATCCATAGAGGAACTGCCGGGTATGCCGAGTATTTCAAGTTCGGATATTCGGTATATATCAATGAGACATCGTATAATATTGACAGTAATTCGTATATCAAGCTGGATCCAAACGAATTTAGCGGCAACCTGAATATCAAAGTAGAATACGAACCTGCGCCACCGAAGCCGGCTTATCCAGATGATATTCAGATTACGGCAAGCTGTGATGGAGTAGGAATGGAGATTTCTCTAAATGGAGAGAGAATTGGAAAAGAGAGTAAGGAGATACAAGGGACTGGAAAGGGATATGCCTCTGGTGAAATCTATAATCTGATCCAGATTCAGCTGGCGTTTGGAGATGGAAATATCGGAACTGTTACGGTAAATGGAAAGCCAATTAACCTTCCGGAAGGCACAGAGGACAGGGTGGAATTCACAGTAGCACCTGCAAGTGCATATAAGATCGAGGTTACAAAGAGACTGACGGTTATGAAACGAGTTATCGTATGGGAGAGTGATAATGCCAATAATACAAGCCTGAAAGAGAATGAATTATTAAAGCATGGAAGTATTGCGATTATTGGGATCAAAGATGCAGATGGAACGCCGGTTGAATTAAAGGATATTGATCAGAGTGCCAGTCATGGGTATGGATGGATTGTGCCGGGTTCAGAAATAACGCTCCGGGTAACACCGAAATATGGGTATCAACTTGATTCTATCACCATCAATGGGCAGTCTTTGACACCTTCTGCGGATACATCTACATATACATACACGATGCCGGATGCAAATGTTCATATCTGTGGCATATTTACAAAGAAAGAGGATCAGACAGAGCTGAAAACAGATAAAGTGAAAAATGCATTGATTCAGTTAGCAGAAAATGAGATCACTTCAGGAAACAGCAGACTGACGATTAAGGATGCGGTTCTCACACAGCAACAGCAGGAAGCCTTTGAAAAGGCGGCCGGGGATTATCAGATCGTCGGGTATTTTGATATTAAACTGGCACAGATCCTGTACAAGAATTCTGCAGCAGATCTGTGGGTAAATGATATAGCAGCTTTGAAGAATCCGGCAAAGGTATCCCTTCAGTTTGGTACAGACATGGAGGTTGAAGGCAATGATCTGATTGTCATTCATGAGAATTCGGATGGAACCTATGAGGTTATTCCTGCGTCCTTTGATTCTGCAACTAAGACTGTGATGTTCCAGACAAAGGGATTTTCCAACTATGCGGTCGCATATAAGAAGAGTGAGACAACGACGGAGGATTCGACAAAGGAAACGACAACGGAGAGCACAACCGAAGATCCATCCAAAACTACAACAAAGGATACGACCGAAGCTACGACAAGTGGTACGACAGAAGCAACAAAAGATGCTGTAACAGCTTCGCCTAAAACAGGGGATGATATGAATCTGCCTGTACTTTGCGTGTTGATGCTGGTATCGGGAATGGGCTGTCTCTATGCGGGAAAGAAGCGGTAATTCGGTATATATTTATGAGAAAAGCACAGTTTGTTTTTGAACTGTGCTTTTTCTGATGATAAACAAAAAAATCAAAAGTAGTCGTATCACGTAGAATTTGCTATAATATACATATTTGTTAGAGGAAGGGAGAAGTTACATGCAGGAATATGTAATGGGAAATGGAGCGATTGCGCTTGGTGCATTGGCAGCAGGTGTCAATCTTGTGTCCGGATATCCGGGAACTCCATCTTCTGAAATTGTGGAAACAATATCCAAGTACCCACATGATGGGGTGCACTTGGAATGGTCAGTGAATGAGAAGGCAGCGATGGAGGTTGCTGCGAGTGCGGCATATGGTGGCGCACGGACGATGGTCACGATGAAGCAGGTGGGGCTGAATGTGGCAGCCGATCCGCTGATGTCACTTGCGTACGTGGGCGTAAAGGGCGGTATGGTTGTTGTATCGGCAGATGATCCGGGCCCGATTTCTTCCCAGACGGAGCAGGATACAAGACGGTTCGCAGACTTCGCACGGATTCCGGTGTTTGATCCATCCTCGCCGGAAGAGGCGTATGAGATGATACAGGATGCATTTGCGTATTCGGAGAAATATAAGACACCGGTTCTGTTCCGTCCGACGACACGTGTCTGTCATGCGTATGCGTCGATTGAGAATCCGGTTAACAATGGACCAAAAGCATATGATGGTTTCGTGAAGGATTCCAAGAAATGGGTCATCTTCCCGCGGTTATCCTACATGAATCATGCAATGATCGAGCAGCGGAATGTGGAGATTGGGAAAGATTTTTCTACCTATAAATGGAATCGTGTGGAAGGCGGAAATTCCAAGAAGGCAGTGATCACGTCGGGAATCAGCTATGCTTATGCGAAAGAATATCTGAAAGACCACACCGATATCAAGCTCATCAAGCTTGCAACTGCATACCCTCTGCCGGAGGATTTTCTGTTACAGGCACTCGAGGGTGTGGAGGAACTGCTCTGTGTGGAGGAGTTAAGTCCATATATTGAAGAACAGATTCTGAAGCTTGTCGGGAAGCACGCGCTTGCCATCAAAGTGTCAGGAAAATTAGACGGAAAGGTGCCGGCAAGTGGCGAGAACAGTTCGAATCTGGTTGCAGATATTCTGAGCGAGTTCCTTGGCACGGAGAAGTTCGCGCGCGGGTTGGATGGCAACGACGCACCTGCCCTTCCGGTTCGTCCACCAGTGTTGTGTGCAGGATGTCCGCACCGTGCATCGTTCTATGCTGTAAAGCAGGCGATGAAAGGAAAGAAAGCGTATTTCTGTGGAGATATCGGATGCTATACGCTCGGAAATGCGATGCCGCTCGATATGGTTGATACGTGTCTTTGTATGGGCGCCGGAATCACGATGGCGCAAGGCCTCCACTGGATTGATGGAGAGGGTACATGCTTTGGATTCGTGGGTGATTCGACCTTCTTTGCTTCCGGTATGACTGGAGTGGTAAATGCGGTGTACAATAACGCAGATATGATTCTCTGCGTGCTGGATAATTCGACAACGGCGATGACCGGTCATCAGCCGCATCCGGGAATCGGACGGAATATGATGGGACAGTTTGTGGATAAGGTAGACATCGTGAAGGTGTTAGAGGGCATCGGCGTGCATAAGATTATAACCGTCGATCCGTTGGACCTTGCTGCATCGGTGGCTGCCGTGCAGGAATGCGATAAGCTTCCGGGCGTGAAAGCGATTATTTTCAAATCACCATGTATCGCGATTTCCAAGCCAGACGGCAAATGCCGGATATCGGAGCAGTGCATCAACTGTAAGAAATGCATCCGTGAGATTGGCTGTCCGGCACTCATTACCGTGGATGGAAATGTGACGATTGATGAAAACTTATGTACCGGCTGTGGCTTGTGCAGCCAGATCTGCCCGGTTCATGCCATTGGGGGCGATACTCAAAAAGGAGGTGCCACATCATGAAGAAAGATATATTGATCTGTGGTGTCGGCGGGCAGGGAACCGTGCTGGCATCCAAAATTATTGCGGCATCTGCGATGGATGAAGGTTCGGCAGTTCATTCGGCAGAGACGATCGGCATGGCACAGCGGGGTGGTTCGGTGACGAGTCATGTGCGTATCGGGGAGGCATATGCACCGCTGATCCCACAGGGGGCAGCAGATATGATTCTCGCATTTGAGCCGGCGGAGGCTGTGCGGAACTTAGGGTATCTGAAAAAGGATGGAATCGTGATCGTGAATCGTGTACCGGTAAAACCGGTGACAGAATCTTTGCAGGATACCGGGTATGACGGCACAGAGATGATTGCGTATCTGCAGAAGAAATGCAGCTGTATCGTAATCGATGCAGAGAAAATCTGTGCACCGTTTGGCTCGTCGCGATATTTCAACATTGCCATCCTGGGCGTGGCAGTTGGAAGCGGACGGCTTGGAATCAGCAAGGAAACCGTGCTCGCAGAGCTTGAAAGACGCGTGCCGTCAAAATATGTAGAGATAAACAAAGCGGCATTTTACGCAGGTGTTGAAGTGGGAAGCGGAAAAACGTTGTGATAGAGGAAATAACGTATCATCAGTCGATATAATAAATCGTATTTGGAGGAGGAACCAACTATGAAATTAACAGAGTTACAGTTGTCGCAGGTAGACGCACAGATTAAGCGTCTGATTCAGACAGACAGTTATTATGGCAGAATTTATAAAGAAGCAGGAATTACAGGAGTTTCAAGTCAGGAGGAGTTTGAGCAGCTTCCGTTCTCCAGCAAGGCGGATCTTCGAAATGCTTATCCGCTTGGAATCCAGGCGGTACCGGATGAGGAGGTGGTACGAATCCATTCTTCGTCCGGTACGACAGGTAAGCCGGTCATCATTCCTTATACAGCAAAGGATGTGGATGACTGGGCGATTATGTTTGCACGCTGCTATGAAACAGCAGGAATCACAAACAAAGACCATATTCAGATTACAGCCGGCTATGGTCTGTGGACGGCGGGAATCGGATTCCAGGCAGGCTGTGAGAAGCTTGGCGCAATGGCAATTCCGATGGGACCGGGTAATACAGATAAGCAGATTCAGATGATGATGGATCTGAAATCGACCGTCCTTACTGCGACATCTTCGTATGCATTGCTTCTGGCAGAGGAAATCAATAAAAGAGGAATCCGCGATCAGCTGTATCTGAAGAAAGGTATTTTTGGTTCCGAGCGCTGGAGTGAGAAGATGCGGGAATACATTAAAAGGGAGCTTGGAGTTTCTCTTTATGATATCTATGGTCTGACGGAGATTTACGGACCGGGCATCGGAATCAGCTGTGATGAAAATTCGGGTATGCATTATTGGGATGATTATGTATATATTGAGATTGTTGATCCGAAGACACTTCAGCCGGTACCGGACGGAGAAGAAGGAGAGATTGTTATAACAACACTTGTCAAGGAAGGCGCACCGCTTCTGCGATTCCGTACACATGATATCTCCAGAATTATTCCGGGTGAATGTGCATGTGGTAACAAATATCCGCGTCTTGATATAATTAAGGGACGTAGTGATGATATGTTCAAGGTACATGGTGTCAATATGTTCCCAAGTCAGGTAGAAGAGATCCTCGGCATGGTCGATGGTGTATCGAGCGAGTACAACATTAACATCGCACATGATGAAGCGCATAACCGTGACATCATCATGGTAACGGTTGAGGCGGAAGGTCGTGTGGACTTCGAGCAGACAGGTCAGACGATCAAGAATCTGTTCAAGTCGAAGATGAGTGTTACACCGAAGATTAATGTTGTGCCGGTTGGAACATTGCCGCGAACAGAGAAGAAGGCGAAGCGTGTGATCGATCACCGTGAGGTGTAGGAAAATATATCGATTGAAAGAAGAGGACAAAGGATTTTTGTTCTCTTCTTTTTTGTGCCAAAAATATATTGACACTCTTTGAGAATTATGACATAATAGTGTCAAAATATAAATGGCACATGAGGCAGGATATGATTCAAACATTAGAAGAGGCATTAAAAAAAATCAATGAGTTAGATCAAAAAAATAAACAATTAGAAGCAGAATTAGAAAAATATAAAAATCGTGCATACGCGGGTCGGAAGAAACACGATAGCGCATGGATGCAGTCTTATAATGCGTTTGTAGTACAGTATGAAAAGGGAAAGACAATTATGGAGATTGTAGAGCAAGGTGATATCAGCAGAAGAACTGCGTACCGATATAAAGCATATTACAAGAAATTAAAAGAGAAAGGAATGGCGGTTGACAAACAAGATTAACTTGTTATAATCATAGTCAGATGGAGGGTCCTGCCGATCAGTGGACTTATGAAACAGAGTATCTCCGTTACGACGGGTACTGAAAAGGCTATGTTTATGCATAGCCTTTATTTTTTATGGATAATGAATGGAATTTATATAAAGTGAATATGAAATATATTCGTAATTTAAAAAATGTGGAGCAAAAGGCTACAGGTAGAACAAACACGATTTTATCAGTATCGACTCAGACGCATAAACAAGGCAGACCATTTTTAGGGATTTTGGTATTGGTGAATGAAAGGAAATATTGCATTCCGTTAAGCTCTGTTGAGGAAAAAGAAAAATATAAAAGCATGTCGGAGAATATAACTTGTAGAAAAATCAGAGATGATGATGGGAATGTGATAGGAATTAAAGTGGTGTCGCCTGCACGGGAATGAAATTCTTCGTTTGGCACAAGAACTACATAGAATTATATGCAGTGAAGAGCGATTTGCAAAGAGACATATTTGTCCGGATTTTATGTTATTGGAAAAGGAATGTGACAAGCAACGAGTTGTATCGAAGCGTGATGAAAAAAAGAGGAATAGAAAAAGATAGTTGGTTAATACCTGTAAATATAGTAAGATATAATTTAGATTGATATCAAGGAAAAGGAGGTCCACAGATGCGAAACATTTTAATTGTAGTAGATATGCAGAAAGACTTTGTAACAGGTGCACTTGCGTCAGCGGAAGCACAGGCGATTCTGCCGGAGGTAATGGCGAAAATAAGTGAGTATGATCGTGCTGGTAAGGAGATCATTTTCACGCGGGATACACATGGAGAAGATTATATGCAGACGAACGAGGGAAAACATCTGCCGGTTCCGCATTGTATCAAAGGGACAGATGGATGGCAGATCTGTGCAGAGCTTACTGATGGAATCACTTCGGAATATAAGACCGTTGACAAGCCGACATTCGGGTTCTTAGGCTGGAAGGATGTCCTTGCGAGTGAGACTGCGGATGGTTCGGATCTGGATATTGAAATGGTTGGAGTCTGCACGGACATCTGTGTCGTGTCAAATGCCCTTATACTGAAAGCCTTGTATCCGGAAGCCACGGTGCGCGTGGATGCAGGCTGTTGTGCAGGCGTGACACCGGAAGCACATGCGGCAGCACTTGCAACGATGCGTTCCTGTCAGGTGGACATAATCGATAAATAAGGAACAAGAGATGGATAGTGGGGGAGAAATGGAATTATTTACAAACATCCCTCACTATTCTCTGAGAAGGGCAGGGCAACCTGTGTGATGTAGTCTTCTGTATGGTCTCCGCGGTTAGGAGGCCCTTCGAGATAGATACAGTGGAATCCGCCGGTTGCCTGAATTTTATTTTCCTGTACATATGCCTGTAGGGCGTCAATCGCGGTATTGATTCCTTCGTAAGCACCACGATAGTAGATGCACAAGGCAGACATTTCCGCAAACTCCATCCGCTCTTCACCCACAAAATCTTCTGAAACAGGGATGCAGCATAGCAGATCGAGTTCCTTGCAGGAGGAACCTGCACGTACAGTAAACATGCGGCTCCCCATGGACATTTTTCCTGTTCTGGCTGCGGCAATATAGGTATCCCGCAATTTGATGGCGGCGTCCTTCGCATCGGTACACTGGTATCTGCGGCAGAAACACACCTGCTGAGGCAGGCGGACGCGGTGCACGCTTAAGTCTCCCGGTTTTGCCGCGCGCAATTGAAGCAGATGGATGTTGCGGTCCAAGGTTGCCCGAAGATCCATGAGGCGGTCAAGATAGCGGTCAAGGTTTTCTGTATCATAGTAATATTCTCTGATTTCCGCCAGCGAAAGTCCCAGTGTCTGCAACGAGCGGATGGCACGAATCTGCGTCATATTATCCGCAGTATAATAGCGGTAGCCGCTTGCTTCATCCTTGACTGCAGGTGTCAGCAGTCCCATCTCTTCATAGACAAGGATGGCTTTCCGTGTCACTCCTAAGATCTTGGCAATCTCGCCGATTTTAAATAGATGCTCACTTTGTTTTCTCATAGAAATCCTCCTGATAAAATCAGTATTTTTTTCTCTGATGATGCGAATTTCTGTCTAAATATAATCCGAATAATCAACCCCATACAATCAAGTTTTTTCTGTAGATAACGCGAATTATTTGCGATTTCTGTCTGGAAAAATCGAATTTCCCATTGACTTGTCCCTTAGGGTACGATTTAAAATCATCATAGCAGAATGTTTATAAGTTTACAAGAGGAGGAAAACCCTCAGAAAAAGAATAATTCCTAGTTTGGATGGCAGGCCTGCAGATCGGTGATCTGTGGACCTGCCGGATATAAGAAATATATAACGCAATTACAGATAGATGATTACCGGATGTTTAAAGATTCATAAAAATGGATGTAAGATTCTAGTAATATTCTACAATTGCAATTAATAATAGTATGTGTTACTATTTCGATAATGTAAGTAAATATTTGGCAAAACAATCGAAAGATTGCGACGCAAAGCTATAGGGCCTGTAAGATGGTAGCCAGTTGCACGGACGTATAACGTAACGTTTATTTCAGAAGCATTGTATTGCCATATAAGGGTAGGTATAATGCTTCTTTTTATTTGATAAGGGTAGAATGTACATGGACAAAAGAGATGATTATAAGCAGACAATAATGAATATGGAGACGGTGCTTGCAAAGCTTCTGACACTGGATCATTCGATGTCAGAGCAGCAGTTAGATATGCAGATTCCGCAGTTACTTGAGCAGATTGGAGAATATACGCAGTCCGATCGTGTGTATTTTTTCGATTGGGCATCTCCGGACTGCCGGATTTATCGAAACACATATGAGTGGTGCAAAGAGGGAGTGTATTCCCTGCAGGAACGGATGCAGAAAATCTATGTGCAGATGATACCGTGTTGGCAAAAACGATTTGAACAGGGAGACTGTGTATGGATTGCAAACATAGATGATGTGCAAAATGAAATGCCATTTGAGTATGAATTGCTGCAGATGAGAGGTGTTCATACAGCGATTGTAGTGCCGGTCATGTCGCAGAATCATTTGAATGGGTTTATGGGACTCGATAATCCCGGAACGGAGTTCGGACAGCTGGCAGCAAAGTTGTTACAGGACGCGGGAACGCATATCAGTTATATTCGTGAATATCATAGAACTATGCAGAAAGAGCGCGGGCAGATGAAGCTTTTGGCACAGGCATTTGAGGAGGCACAGAAGGCGCATGTTGCGAAATCGGAGTTTTTATCCCGTATGTCACATAATATCCGTATGCCTTTAAATGATATCATAGGGATGATGGATATAAGTGAGCGCAGCTATGAAGATATAGAACTCATGAGAGCAAACCTTGTGAAGACAACGACGGAAACGAATTATCTGATGAAGCTGCTTGGAGATGCACTGGAGATGTGTAAGCTTCAGGATGGCTCAGCTGTGCTGGTGCAGGAAGAATTTTATATGGCAGATGTCATTGCAGAGATGATAGCATTTGCACAGGCGCGGGGAGAAGGAAAGAAAATAACGATTGCGGCGGATATTGCAGAAAATATCAGGTATTCCCGCGTGTATGGAAGCCCGATACATGTGCGGCAAATGCTGGAAAAAATACTTACAAATGCGATTCAGTATAATCGTTATGAGGGCATGGTAAAGTTCAAAGCCCGCATTGCGATGGAAAATGTGGCTCGTGTTGTGTATGAATTCACGATTGAAGATAATGGAGTTGGGATGGAGCCCGAGTTTATTGACCATATCTTTGAACCGTTTGTGCAGGAAGCAATGGATGTGCGTAGCAGTTATCAGGGAACCGGACTTGGCATGACGATAACGAAGAGTATTCTTGACCTTATGGATGGGAATATCCGTGTGGAAAGCAGAAAAAATGCCGGAAGCACATTTACTGTCACGATTCCTTTTGAGAAGGTCGCACGTGATGAGTTTGAAGGAAATATGCAGAAAGGGACAGTGCAGCCGGATGTGACAAATATGCGGATTCTACTTGCGGAAGATAATGACATAAACCGGGATGTTGTGAAGTTCATTCTGGAAGATGCAGGGGCGAAGGTGCACGCAGTGTCAGATGGATATCAGGCAGTGGAGGCATATCTTAATGCACCGGAGAATACCTATGATGTGATATTGATGGATGTCATGATGCCGAATATCGATGGATTGGAAGCTACGCGGATTATCCGTGGGCAGAAACGTGCAGATGCGCGCACGATAGGGATTGTGGCACTTAGTGTGAATGTATTTGCAGAAGACGTGCATCGAACCAGAGCTGCGGGAATGAATGAGCAGCTTACAAAGCCGTTAAATACAGAGAAGATGCTGCGGACGATCGCAAGGTATCGCAGGTGCTGAATAAAAAGAACAGAGTATTGCTTTTTCGTTTGATAAAGCAATACTTTTTTTGCGTGTGAAATGTGATATAATCATTATAGCTGGAGGTGTCTGTACATACAGGCATAATACGAGAACTTTATGGAGCCAACAGGCAACATGGAATAATGAGAGATAGGTTTTTGGGAAGGAGTTGTTACTATGAATTTATATGAGACAGATGCAGAATTTATGGAGCGCTTTGAACGGTTTGCGTTCAAGGAGATTGTAAATGAGAACGGAATGAAGCTGGATGACGAGACACGGTATATGTCGATTCTCGCATCCCTGATCGGTTGTCAGGGCGTGGATGCGTATAAGGTAATTGTGGCGAAGGCACTGGACAGTGGCTTGTCACCAATGGTAATTAAGGAGATTGTGTATCAGTCTGTGGATTATCTTGGTATGGGAAGAGTCTGGCCGTTTCTGGTTGCCACGAATGTAGTGATGGAAGCAAAAGGAATCGAGCTTCCGCTTTTGGATTCGACAAGAGCCAAGCAGGGGCGCCTGGGCATGACGAAGCAGGAACGGCTGGAGAAGTCTGCGTCGGATGAGGCAGAGACTACAGGAGCAGGTGAGGATGCTGCTGAGGAGAAAAAGCTTGCGGAGCAGGCGGGAATCTTCGAGGAGCATATGAAGGAAGTCTGGAAGGACAGCCATATCAACAAATGGCTGAAGGAGAATTATTTCGGGAATGATTATCCGGGAAGCCGTCTGCCGCTTGCAAAACGGGAACTGGTAACGTTCTGTTTCTTATTCTCACAGGGAGGCTGCGATATGCAGGTGGTTGCACATGCAAAGGGCAACATGAAAATCGGGAATGACAAGGAATTGTTGATGCGTGTGATCTCGCAGAGCCTGCCATACATTGGATATCCGAGATGTTTAAATGCAGTGAATTGTGTCAATGAAGCTGAACGACAGATGAAGCAGGAGTAAGTGATGACAAAGCAGGGAAGATACAAGCAGAGTGGTGAACAATCTAAGAAGCATGTACATGTAAGTGAGAACGGACATACAGGAAATAAATCCGGCTGCCCCATCTCGAAGAAATGTGGTGGATGCCAGTATATTGACAAGTCCTATGCAGAGCAGTTAAAAATCAAGACCGATCAGGTGAAGAAGCTGCTTGCTCCATATGGTTCCGTGGATGAAATTATCGGCATGAAAGAACCATATCATTACAGGAATAAGGTCAATGCGGCATTTCAGCATAAGCGAAATGGCGAGATTCTGGCGGGTGTATATGAAGAAGGAACGCACCGGGTGCTGTCGGTGGATGATTGTAAGATCGAGAATCGTCTGGCACAGGAGATTGTGGAGACAATCCGAGGGCTGCTGCGTTCCTTTAAGATTACCGTCTACAATGAAGATAGTGGGTATGGATTGCTGCGCCATGTGATGATCCGGACCGGACATGCGACCGGAGAAGTTATGGTTGTGCTTGTGACGGCATCGCCGATCTTCCCATCGAAGAAGAACTTTGCGAAGGCACTTGTCAAGGCGCATCCGCAGATCACGACGATCGTGCAGAATATCAACGACAAGGATACAAGTATGGTGCTTGGCGAGCGAAATCAGGTGTTGTACGGCAGAGGATTTATCGAGGATAAGCTGTGCGGAAAGACCTTCAAGATCTCGCCGACAAGCTTCTATCAGGTGAATCCGGTGCAGACTGAAATCCTGTATAACAAGGCGATGGAATATGCAAACCTCACCGGCGAAGAGGTGGTTGTGGATGCTTACTGCGGAACCGGCACGATCGGAATTGTGACAAGTGACCATGCAAAGCAGGTGATCGGCGTCGAACTGAACAAGGCAGCCGCGAAGGATGCCATCACGAACGTGAAACGAAACGATTGTAAGAATGTCCGGATCTATGATGGTGATGCAGGTAAATTCATGGTTGGCATGGCAGAAGCCGGAACGGATGTGGATGTTGTATTCCTAGATCCGCCGCGAAGTGGCAGTACACCGGAGTTCTTTGATTCCGTCTGTAAGCTGGCACCGAAACGGATTGTGTACATTTCCTGTGGACCGGAAAGTCTGGCGCGGGATCTCAAATACCTGAAGAGCAAGCGGATGTATCAGGTGGAGAAGATCGCGCTTGTGGATTTATTTCCGTGGACGGAACATTGTGAGACGGTAGTCCTCTTGTCCCAACGGAAAGCGGATGATTATGTTGAGGTGGAATTGGAACTGGATGAGCTTGATGTGACGAGTGCAGAGAGTAAGGCGACTTATGCGGAGATTAAGGATTATGTATTAAAGGAGCATGGGTTGAAGGTTTCTAACCTGTATATTTCACAGGTAAAAAGAAAGTGTGGAATAGAGGTTGGAGAGAATTATAACTTGCCGAAATCGGAAGATAGCAGACAGCCACAGTGCCCGGAAGAGAAGGAAAAGGCGATTAAGGATGCGCTGGAGCATTTTGGGATGATTTAGTGAGGTGAGCACATGGCATTAAATTATACAGTGTATCAGTATGACAACAACAGGAATGCAGTTGTTATGACAGATATGGATGGCAAGCAACTTGTAATTGACTGTGATAAGGCAGAGACGCAGGTTGTATTTGATGAGCCGGAGGATGTAGGAATCCTTGCCAGACTTGCAAGGAAATAGCCTGCAAGTTATGTAAGTATTGCAATGCGTCCGGGCGGACTGCAGGATTATGTGGATGTGTGGAATGAGTTGAATTGAAAATGTAATGAATGTTAAAAAGTCAATGCATCCATTGAAAAAGATAATGTGGCATTGACTTTTTTTGGGAACGTAAATCTTTCTATTTATATGTCATATTTCAGAATCCAGTTATGGATTTCTCTAACAACAGGCTCCAAATCGCGCCCCATTTGGGTAAGAGAATATTCTACCTTTGGTGGGATTTGCTGGTATTCTTTACGGTTGATAAGGCCGTCTTTATCTAGTTCTTTTAACTGTGTACTCAGCATTTTATGAGTAATAGGCGATAATAAACGTTTTAATTCACCATAGCGTAATATTTCATGAAAAGCCAGAACATAAATAATTCTCAGTTTCCATTTCCCACCAATCATGTTAACTACTTTTTCAAATCTTTCATAACCAAATTCTTTCAAGAAACATTCACCTGGCTTCATTTCGTTACTCTCCTTTTAGATAGTATCTTACAAAAAAGTACATACTTACTAAGTTGAGTATATAGAGATAGAATGAAAAAGTAAATATCAATTTTGTGAATCGAGGAATGGGATAATGAAAATTGTAATAGTAAATGGTAGTCATCGGAAAAATGGTACAACGGCATTAATATTAAATGAAATGTATGACTAACTAAAAAAACATGGCAATGTGGAGGTTCAGATGGTTCATGTGTCAGACCTATCGCTACAATACTGTGTTGGATGTGGCTCTTGTTATAAAACCGGAGCCTGTATTTATAAGGATGATATAGAGAATCTATCACTTAGTGTAGCAGATGCGGATGGTATTATTATAGGCTCTCCTACATATGCAAGTAACGTGTCCGGTCAGATGAAGGTTATTATAGATAGAGGTCATTTTGTTATGGAGCAACTGTTACATGGAAAATATGCCATTTGTGTGACTACTTATGAAAATTATGGTGGACGAGATTCAACGAAAATCTTAAATAAGTTGCTATTATACTCTGGAGCAAAAATTAGTGCTTCAATAGCATTGCGGAATAGATTTAATAAAAATCCAATGGAAGATATTCGGCTAAAGCAAAGAATAGAAAAAATAGTAAATTCTTTTTTAGAAGATATTGTTAAAAGACGTAGATACAGGATTCAAGGTTTGATACATTCGATTATTTTCAGGATGGGAATTCAACCATTTGTTAAAAGAAAGGGGCTGGAATATGAAGGTGTAATTAAGCATTGGAAGGATAATAACATTGTCTGTTAGGAACATTGCAGAACAGGTTACAGGAGTATGTAAAGAAATCGTGAATGAACAGAGCTTCCAAGTTTAATAAGATTAGCAGGTTTTGTCATGTCTATGTTAGTGAAAATTAATTTCGTAACAGGTTGGTATATGGTATAATATTTTTGTTGGGTTATATGAAAAAGTGTATCTATATAAGTGGTGCATTGTTGGGAGGAAGTAACTATGATTGATAAAGTGCAAGAAACACATTTATATAAATGGCTATGTGAAAAGAATAGTGAATTTTTAGGACAAGTCAATGAAGCAATTCGGTATGCAGAAACCATGCTGCCTTTAGTTAGTAAGGTTTTTGCGGATTATACGGTACATGGAATAAGGCATTCTATCAATGTAATGGAGTATATGTTTTCACTTATTACAGATATAGACTTATTGAGTGACTTAGAAGTTGTATTGCTGATATATAGTGCATTATTTCATGATATAGGAATGGTGACAAATGAGAATGAAATAAATGATATAAAGTCCGATAACTCTGTTTTGGGAGAACGAAAATATAGTAAAGTATTTGAAAAGTATGGAGAAGAGAATATCTCTTTACAGGAATGCATTAGACCTGTCCATGGAAAACGCTCAAGGGAACATATTGAAAATCAAATGGATGAAAAGTTGTTTCTCATACCTGACTCAAGTGTAGTGTCCTTTCGTGATGAACTTGGATTAATTTGTATGTCGCATAATGAAGATTTTGAATGGATAGAGAAAGAACTTGTTAATCAAAGTAAAAAAGGACATTTTGAAATTAATTCACAATATATTGCAGTATTGTTAAGGATTGCAGATTATTTGGATATTGATGAACAAAGGGCTCCATTGTATTTATATAAGTATTTACAGCCAAAAGAGTTTGGCGACTTAGAATGGAAACAACATTTTGTAATAGAAAATTTTGATAAAGTTGTAATGAATGAAAAGACTGGATTAAAAGAGATAATTTTTCAAGGAACCAGTCAAGAACCGTCTGTCCATAGAAAATTATTAAAATATTTTGATTCTATAAATGGTGAGTTAAGAAATGCAGTGAGTCTTTGTGAGCGTTTCGTAGACGCAAAATATCTATTGCCTTTAAAAACAAGCGTGATAAATAAAATCCAAACAAAAGATTTTAGTTTTTCGGACTTGAGATTGTCCCTGGATTATAATGCTGTAACTAATTTATTAATGGGTGAGCATATTTATGGAGATAAAAAATATGGACTGAGAGAGCTGATTCAAAATTCAATAGATGCCTGTAAAACAATGGAGGAGTCATCGCTACAAATGGAGGAGTTCAGATACCAAAAATATCAGCCATTTATATCGATTGTTTTAGATAAAGATAGAAGACAAGTAGTGATTATGGATAATGGAAGTGGTATGTCCATAGAGATTTTAAAAAAATATTTTTTGAATGTCGGAGTTTCATATTATGCATCCGATGATTATTTATTACAGGGAAGAAATTATTCTCCAATAGGGCATTATGGTATAGGCTTTTTGGCTTGTTTTATGTTATCAAATAGAGTAGAGGTAAAGACTGTTTACTATAAAGATCATAAAATGAACAGAATTTCATTTGAAAAAAATAGCGAATATATTTGCCTTACTTATGAAAATGATAGTAGACAACAGGGAACAGAAATTATTTTAGATTATGACCAATGTATGGGGGTATTTGAGAATAAAGTAGAGAGCTTAGTTTCTTTTGTAGAGCGAAATTTTCTTGACTCAGGTATTCCAATTAAAATATCTACTATGGAAAATGGGAAACCTAATACTATCGAATATGTAGTCAAAGAAATCGAACAGATAATTCCTGATAATATATGCTTGAACGATTATTTAGATGGAGTAGAAGCATATATTGATTGTACATATAAGCAAATTAATTTTGCTACGCATTTGAGAGATTTGAATGGATGTGACAGTTATTATTATGATGGTGTGACTTGTTCATATTTATCAACGTTGTCAGATGCACTGGAGAAATTTTTATTACCGTCAGAATGAGAATAGAAACAGGAGGTTTACTATGGCATCAGTAGATTATGCATGGAGTATAGAACTAGGACAAGAATTAACTGCATCAGAAGCCCATACAAGCTTGTTCATCTTACAATAAACGGTGAGAAGATAGTAACTACTGACAATCACCCATTCTATGTACAAGGCAGAGGATTTATCAAGGCAGAAGGTCTTTTCGTAGGTGATAAAGTAGACAATTATTTACATCAAGAATTTTTGATATTAAGGAGAATATTATGC
>OCHO01000672.1_pt1 | contig 26406 bp, 28 predicted proteins | sample 1538441 | NCBI WGS metagenome assembly OCHO01 (sample SAMN04571691, study PRJEB22368) | human gut metagenome | biome: human gut; material: stool | host: Homo sapiens | place: Luxembourg | collected 2012-06-29
CTTGCCCTCTCCGTCATCGCTTCGCGATGCCACCTCTCCCAAAGTGAGAGGTTTTGGATATACCGGAAAGTTTGCCTTCTCGAAAAAGCTCTCCCTTTGGGAGAGCTGGCGCGAAGCGCCTGAGAGGGCGAGGACGCTGGCGGGGAGACTTCGCCCCGGTTTAGATGACGCTTACGATGGGATAGACTTTCAGAAGGCTTGATCTAAACGGACGCGGTACGTTCTTGTCAGCGGGCTTGCCCTCTCCGTCATCGCTGACGCGATGCCACCTCTCCCAAAGTGAGAGGTTTTGGATATACCGGAAAGTTTGCCTTCTCGAAAAAGCTCTCCCTTTGGGAGAGCTGGCGCGAAGCGCCTGAGAGGGCGAGGATGCTGGCGGGGAGACGACTGGTTGGTTTAGAGCTGAACCAGTGGAGGAAAACTCCGATGAAAGAAACTACCGTCATCAAAAACAATAAGATGTTGCCGGTGGCTCGGAGGCTTCGCCGCGAGATGACACCGCAGGAAAAGACGCTCTGGTATCAATTTCTGCGCTCCTACCCAGTAAAAATCTACAAACAGCGGATCATTGAATCTTTTGTGGTAGATTTTTACTGCGCGGAAGCACGATTGGTTATTGAATTGGACGGCTCACAGCATTATACTGAACAGGGGAAGGCTTACGACGAAGAGCGGAGCCAGATCCTGCGCGAGTATGGCTTGAAGGTATTGCGCTTTTCCAACCGCGAGGTGAAACAGCAGTTCGATGCGGTGTGCGAGAAAATCCATAATGAGATCAAGGCACGCATGTAGGATTTGCTGTCCTATCACAAGCTTAATCTAAACTGACGCGGTGCGCCGCCGGGAGCGGGCTTGCCCTCTCCGTCATCGCTTCGCGATGCCACCTCTCCCAAAGTGAGAGGTTTTAGTGGTGCCGTGAAGTTTTCCTTCTCGAAAAAGCTCCCACTTTGGGGGAGCTGGCAAAGCCGTCAGGCTTTGACTGAGAGGGCAAGCCCACTGGCGGGAAGACTTTCCCCTAGTTTAGAACGAGCTTTTGATAAGGCCGAGTGTAAAACCCAATTCCCCCTTTCCCACAGACGATCACCCATTACCATAAAATCTAATGAAACAGGTGGACAAAACGATGAGAGAAATTCAAGTTGCAGAACACAAGACCCTGAAGCTGACCAACGTGTTGGCGCGGAAGGTGGACGGCAGCGAGCTGGGCAACCTGCCCGTGGTGCTGACCCAGATGCAGAACTTTATCCGCAGCCACAACGCCATGCCCGTTGGCCCCATCATCCAGTGCGTTAAAATGCGCACCGGCCCCAACCCCACGGCGGACATCTACTTTATGCAGCAGGTCAACCAGTTGATCACCCGGCTGGACCCCGGCTACGAGATGGACGCGGTGCTGCGTGTGCGCAACTGCCTCTACGCCCACTATGTCGGCCCCATGGATCACAGCAGCCTCGCCAGCCAGAAGCTCGACATCTATGCCTTTGAGAACGAGATCGAGCGCACCGGCGATGTGTACAGCATCTATGTCAATCAGGACGAAGACGAAGGCGTGCTTGACGTCTTTATGGAGACCAAATAATTATGACGACCATTCAGAATCTTTCCGATCTGCAGGATCGCCGCATCATGATGGAGAAAAAGCTGCCGCCCTTCGGCTATGCGATGATCCTCCTCGTGGCATTCCTGCTGGTGTTCCTGACCATCTGGAGCACCAAGAATTACCGCACCTACGTCAGCCAGTCGGCCGGCACCGTGCAGGCAAGCAATAAAACCTATATCATGTCCAGCTACTCCGGCACCCTGACCGAGCTGAACGTCTCTGAGGGCAGCTACGTCAACGAGGGCGACCTCATTGCCCACATCAAGAGCACGGACATCGATATGCAGACCGACGGCTACAAGAGCCAGCTGGAGATCTACGAAAAGCAGAAGTCCCAGTACGAGAAGCTGCTCAAGTCCATTCAGGACGACAAAAACTACTTCAGCGAGACGGATATCGACGATCAGCCGTACTATTATCAGTACGAGAACTACAAGAGCCAAGTACAGCAGAAGGCCTTTGACGCTTCGCCCTATCAGGCCGCGGGCTACTCCGACGAGCAGATCAAGGCCCTGATGGAGCAGAACCAGAGCGAGATCGAGTCGCTGTACTACTCCACTTTGCAGTCGGTGACCGCGAACCTGACCAGCGTTCAGGCCAACATCGACAACCTGCAGACCCAACTGGACGCACTGGAAAGCGGCGCGAACGATTACTACATCTATGCCCCCACCTCCGGCGTCATCCACATGGACACCCCCTACAAGGAGGGCATGGTGCTGAGCGCCGGTTCCGCGCTGGCCACCGTCGCCAGCGAGAACAGCGACCTTGAGGTGGTGGCGGCCCTGACCGTCAGCGACCGGCCCCTCGTCAACGTGGGCGACCCGTGCAAGATCGCCATCACCGGCCTGTCCGAGTATTCCTACGGCAACCTGACCGGCACCGTCACTTCCATCGACAGCGATGTGACCTCCAGCACGTCCGGCTCCTACTACAAGATGACCATCAAGCCCAACAGCACCTATGTGGTGAGCAACGGCGGCGACAAGGTCGATCTGGCCAACGGCATGAGCGTGACCGCCCGTGTCGAGTACGACGAGCTGACTTACTTCGACTACGTGATGGAGGCTCTGGGCGTTTTGTTCCGTTAAACAGCGTCCGTAAACCAACGCCCAAAGAGGTACGATAGAATGAAATTGAACCCGAAACAGTTGGCCGTAAGCGCCGCGCTGCTCACCCTGCTGGCCGCAGGGGCCGCGCTGCCCGCCACAGCCGCCAGCCCCATTTCTGCCCCCGCGGCCATTACCTTCCCGTGGAGCGCCGTCGCCACCGAGAGCGTGGAGACCGGCGATTATGTCGCCTCCATGACCGTGGGCACTGCGCAGCAGCTTTCGCCGGTGGTCACCCCCGCCAAGGCCGCGAAGCGCAACGGCGTCAGCTACGTTTCCGATAACCCGAACATCGTCTCGGTGACGGAGGACGGCGTGGCACAGGCCGTCGGCCTCGGCACGGCCCAGATCACGGCCACCTGCGGCGGCGTGAGCTGCACCTATGCCATCACCACCCAGCCCGACAGCACGATGATCGCCACCGAGATGGACATCACGCTGGCGTCCAGCACCATCGCGGTGGGCGATCACACCAACGTCTCGCTGGCGGTTCTGCCCACTACGGCGGCAAATTACATCGATGTGAAGCTGACTTCTTCCGATCCCAGCGTGGCCACCGTCAACAACTTCGGCAAGGTGACGGGCATCGCCCCCGGCAAAGCCACCATCACGGCTTCCACCGGCGATGTGAGCTGCTCGGCGACGGTCACGGTGGTGGCGGCGCCCAGCTCCAGCACCGGCGCGACGGAGTCCCTCTCCCTGAACACGAACTACCTCGTGCTCAAGCCGGGTGCGTCCGGCAAGATCACCGGCTCGGTGGCGCCCTCCACGGCGTCCCAGTCCCTGACCTTCACCAGCCGCGATAAGAGCATCGCCACCGTCAGCGCCAGCGGCGTTGTTACCGGCGTTTCCACCGGTGCGACCTCCGTGGTCGTCTCCAACGGCACGGTCTCTTCGTCGGTGACGGTCATCGTCAACCGCACGGCGTCTTCCAGCAGCAACGGCGGCACCGCCGACGGCGACGGCACCGAACCCGCCGACGGCGACCCCATCGTGAACGCCATCGAGAATGCGGCGTCGGACACCATCTCCTACCCGCAGGAGCAGGTGCCGGTGATCACCACCGAGATGCTAAACGCCCTGCGCACCACGGGCCGCACCCTCGTGCTCAACGCCAAGGACTACACCCTGACCGTGGACGGCAGCGCTATCCGCAACACCACCAGTGAGATCGCCACCGCGCTGACCTTTACGCCGGACGAGAACGGCCTCCGCTTTACCCTGAACGACGGCGGCGAGATGCCCTGCGGGGTGCAGATCGCCCTGACTGGGGAGAATGCAGCCTACAGCCGCCTCTACCTGCACAACAGCGTCAGCGGCAAGTGGCAGTTCCTGAACAGCTACAAGGACGGCGTCCTCCACGCCGATGTGGCGGGCGAGTATCTGCTGACGAACCAGAATCTGCGGTTCACCAGCATCAACTGGACCTTCTTCATCGGGGCCGGTGTAGTGGTCGTCGCCTGTCTGATCGCCTATATCGCGGTCAAGAAGCGGTATTGGTTCTGGTAAGATCGTACGTTAAAACGAAAAACTCCCGGACACTTCGTCCGGGAGTTTTTGCGTAGAAGGGAAACCTTACTTCGATCCAATCGCGCCTTCGCCGTCCAGCGCTTCCTCCAGCGTGTGCCACGCGAGGACCGCGCACTTGACGCGGGCGGGAACATGGGCGATGCCCTGCAGCGCGGCGGCGTCTTCGAGGTCGTCGAGCTGCTCCGGGGTGATCCTGCCCTTGATCATATCAAAATACAGGCCGATGAGGCGGCGTGCGTCCTCCACGGTGCGGCCCTTCACGAGGTCGATCATCAGGGAGGCCGACGCTTGGGAGATGGCGCAGCCGGTGCCGATGAACCCGGCGTCCTCAATGACGCCGTCCTTGACCCGCAGCTGAAGGGTGATGTCGTCGCCGCAGCTGGGGTTGACGCCCTCAAGGCTGTGGGTGGCCCCCTCGACGGGGTGGCGGTTCTCCTTGCTGCGGCTGTTTTCGGTAATGATCTGGGTGTAAAGCTCGTTCAGATTCATAAACCCATCACCTTTCGTACATTTTCGAGATTATTCAGCAGCGCGTCGATGTCTTCCGGCGTGTTGTAGATGGCCACGCTGGCGCGGCAGCAGGAGCCGATGCCGAGGAAGTCCATCAGGGGCTGGGCACAGTGGTGCCCGGCCCGGATGGCCACGCCGCCCGCATCCAGAATGGTGGCGACGTCGTGGGGGTGGACGTCCTGCACATTGAAGGACACCACGCCGAACCGCTTGGCGGCGGCGGGGTCCCCGTACACGGTCAGCCACGGCATATCGGCCATGCCCTTGAGCATCCGCTCCAGCAGGGCGTGCTCGTGATCCATCATGGTCTGCCAGCCGATGTGGTCGATGTAGTCCAGCGCGGCGGCAAAGCCCACCTCGCCGCCCACGTTCCGGGTGCCCGCCTCAAACTTGCGGGGACCCTCGGCCCATGTGGCGCTGTGCTCATGAACTGCGCCGATCATGTCGCCGCCGCTGAGGAAGGGGGGCATCTTGTCCAGCAGCTCCCTGCGGGCATAGAGGGCGCCCATGCCCATGGGGGCGTAGAGCTTGTGGGCGGAACAGGCTGCGAAATCCACGTCCAGCGCCTTCACGTCCACGGGCATGTGGGGCGCGCTCTGGGCGCAGTCCAGCACCACGACGGCCCCGACAGCGTGGGCGCGGGCCACGATCTCTTCCACCGGGGCCCGCAGTCCCAACACGTTGGACACCATGCCGATGGCCACGAGCTTGGTCTTGGCGGTGATCTTCCGGTCCAGCTCATCGGTGGTCAGGTGGCCGTCCGGGCCGGGGTAGAGGTACACGAGGGCTGCGCCCGTGGCCTCGGCCACCCGCTGCCACGGCACGAGGTTGGAATGGTGCTCTGCGACCGAGATCACGATCTCGTCGCCCGCGTGCAGGAAGTGGAGCCCGTAACTGTAGGCCACAAGGTTCAGGGACTCGGTGGTGTTCTGGGTGAAGACGATCTCATCGTCCTCCGCGTGGAAGAACTGGGCTACCCGGTGCCGGGCCCCCTCGTGGGCGTCGGTGGCCCGCATGGCGAGGTCATACACGCCCCGGTGGGGGTTGGCGTTGTCGTGGGTGTAGTAGCGGGTCACGGCGTCCAGCACCTGCGTGGGGTGCTGGGTGGTGGCGGCGCTGTCCAGATAAACGAGCCGGGTGCCGTTTTCGTCGGCGCTCAGGATCGGGAAATCCTTAATCCATGGATTCTGCATCGTCGAGCCTCCTTGCTGCCGCCTCGCGCACTTCGTCCTGAAGCGCCGCGAGGGGGATCTTTTCAATGGCCGGGGCAAAGCGGGCGTCCACCATCAGGCGGCGTGCCTGTTCCTCGGAAAGGCCGCGGGAGCGCAGGTAGTAGAGCTTGGCCTCATCCAGCCGCCCGATGGAGGCAGCGTGCTGGCCCTCGACCTCTTCTTCGCCGCAGAGGATCAGCGGCGCGGTGCGGTTGCGGGCGGCGGGGCTGAACAGCAGCACATCCTCGCTCTCGTGGCCGACGCTGCGCTTGGCACCCCGGCGGAAGTCGATGGTGCCGCGCAGGATCTTATCGGCATGGCCGGTCAGGACGCCGGCGGTGTGCATCTCGCACAGGGTGTCCTTGGCGGTGTGAACGGAGACATCGTTGTGATCCAGCACGGCGTCGCCGCTGCCGAAGTAGACGGCATCAAGGTCGTACTCGCTCTTGGAAGCGGCGAGCTGTGCCTTGGCACCGCATGCCGAGAGGGCACCGCCCAGCTCGATGCGCACCTGCTCCACCTTGGCGCTCTTGGCTTCCTCGATGGCGACGGCGTTCCAGCGGCGGGCGTGGGAACCCAGCAGCTGCACCTGCACCAGCTTGACGTGGGCGTTCTCGCCCGCGCGGATGCGGGTGAGGGAAGCGGCGGCACCGTTTTCCGCGTCGCCCCGCACCACCTGCACCACGGTCAGGTTGCTACCCGCCTTGGCGTCCACGGAAAGGACGCTCATGGCGTTGGGGTGGGCAGCGTCCAGCGTGACCTCAAAGAGGGCGGGCGCTTCCACCTTGGTATCTTCGGCCACCGTCAGCGCATGGCGGACGGTGGCATTTTCCAGCAGATAGGTATCGACGGCCTCGCCCATGCCGCTCTCCGAAAAGGCGGTGAAGTCCTTCTCGGCTTCGCCGACCCCGGCGGGCAGGGTGAAGGCGATGTTCGCTTCGCCCCAGTCGTCGCCGGGGATCTCCGGCAGCGCCGCTGCTTTGGGAGCGCTGTTGACGCCGCACTGGTTCCAAGTAGGAACCGGCAGACGATTCATGTTCAAGTCATTCATAACACTTCCGGCCCTCCTTTCAGCCGATGCTGCCCTTCATTTCGAGGTGGATGAGGTTATTCATCTCCACCGCGTACTCCACGGGCAGCTCCTTGGCAATGGGTTCTGCAAAACCGCCCACGATAAGGGCGCGGGCATCCTCTTCGCTCATGCCGCGGCTCATCAGGTAGAAGACCGCTTCCTCGCTGATGCGGCCGATCTTGGCTTCGTGGCCCACATCCACCGCGTCGCAGCGGATGTCCATCTCCGGGATGGTGTCGGAGCGGGAGCGGTCGTCCAGCATCAAGCTCTCGCAGGAGACGGCGCTGCGGCTGTTCTTCGCGCCCGGCAGCACCGTGACGGAGCTGCGGAAGTTCGAGATGCCGCCGTCCCGCGCGATGGACTTCGTCGTGATGTGGGAACTGGTGTTGGGGGCTGCGTGGACCACCTTGGCACCGGTGTCGAGGTCCTGCCCGGCACCCGCAAAGGTGATGCCGGTGAACTCCATCCGGGCACCCTCGCCCGCCAGAATGCTCATGGGGTAGAGGCAGGAGGTATGGGAGCCGAAGGAACCGGAGACCCATTCGATCGTGCCGCCCTTTTCCACCTTGGCGCGCTTGGTGTTCAGGTTGTACATGTTCTTCGACCAATTCTCAATGGTCGAGTAGCGGACGCGGGCGTTCTCGCCCACGTAAATTTCCACGCAGCCCGCATGGAGATTGGCCACGTTGTACTTCGGGGCCGAGCAGCCTTCGATGAAGTGGAGGTAGGCACCCTTGTCCACGATGATGAGGGTGTGCTCGAACTGGCCCGCACCGGGGGCGTTCAGGCGGAAGTAGGATTGCAGCGGGATCTCCACATGCACCCCGGCGGGAACGTACACGAAGGAGCCGCCGCTCCACACCGCCCCGTGCAGGGCCGCGAACTTGTGGTCGGTGGGGGGCACCAGCTTCATGAAGTGGCTCTTGACCATGTCGGCGTAGGGGCCGGTGAGGGCGCTTTCCATGTCGGTGTAGACGACGCCCTGCGCGGCCACCTCGGCTTTGACGTTGTGGTAGACCACCTCGGAGTCGTACTGCGCCCCCACGCCGGCCAGCGAAGCCCGCTCGGCCTTGGGGATGCCCAAGCGCTCAAAGGTGTTCTTGATGTCCTCCGGCACCTCGCTCCACTTGCCCCGCATCTCGGTGTTGGGGCGGACGTAGGTGACGATATTGCGCATATCCAGCCCTTTGATGGAAGGGCCCCAGTTCTGCACCGGCATCTTGTTGTAAATCTCAAGGCTCTTCTGGCGGAACGCGCGCATCCACTCCGGGTCGTGCTTTTCCTCGGAAATTTTGGCCACGATGTCGGGTGTCAGGCCGGAATTTACCTCAAAGGCGGCGTTTGCGGCGTCCTTGATGTCGTAAATGCTGCGGTCCACTTCGGCAACGTCGGTCTTTTCGGTCTCAAAGGCTCTCATTTCGCTTCGTCCTCCTTCAGCGCGTGGAAGCCCTCCTCGATGATCTCGTTCACAAGGCTGCCATCGCCGGTGCGCACGATGCGGGCATCGTCCAGCACATGCACAAAATCCACCTTCAGGCCCTCAAGGATCTTGGCGTTGTGGGTGATGATGAGGAGGGCGTTCTCCTCGTTGTGGTAAGCGCGGACGCCCTGCGCCACGGTCTTTACGGCGTCCACATCAAGGCCGGAGTCCGTTTCGTCCAGCAATGCCAGCTTCGGCTTGAGCATGAGGAGCTGCAAGATCTCGCTCTTCTTCTTCTCGCCGCCGGAGAAGCCCACGTTCAGGTAGCGCTCGGCATAGCTGGGGTCCATGCCAAGGGCCTCCATCTGCTGTGCCAGCTCCTTGCGGAAGGCGAAGACCTTGACGGGCTTGCCGGTGATGGCACCCTGTGCGGTGCGCAGGAAATTTTCCAGCGTGATGCCGGGGATCTCCTCCGGCGTCTGAAAGGAAAGGAACATGCCCAGCCTTGCGCGGACGTCCGCGCTCTCGTGGGTCACATCCTGCCCGCGGAAAACAATGCTGCCGCGGGTGACGGTATAGCGGGGGTCGCCCATCAGGGCGCTCATCAGGGTGGATTTGCCCGCGCCGTTGTGGCCCATCAGAACATGGGTCTCGCCGGGGTTGACGGTCAGGTTCAGGCCGTCCAGAAGCACCTTCTGCTCCTCGCCGACCGTGACCTGTAAATCTTTGACTTCCAGCAGGGGACTGCTCATAGGATCTACCTCCTTGTAACGCAATACCGCACGCACTCTCAATTCCGAGTGGTGTGGTAGGATAACTCTCGACCCTTATACTATACCAATTTTCTAGGAATTGCAAGGGGTGTAAAAAAAGATTAACACTCTTCGGCGCTTATACCAAGAAACGGTGGAGAACTTCCGGCCCCCTTTGTGCAGGGTGAAGTGCGACAAGAAAGAGCGAGAACTCTGTGCCGCACACAGAGTCCCCGCTCTTTTCTCAGGTTTCGTTACAGTTTTCGGTAGCCGGAAGGCTCATCGTCCTTGCAGCGGCGTTCCATCAAAAAGGTGTCCAGCCAGCGGCCGTGGCAGTCCCGCGCGATCCGCTCACGGCGGCCCACAAGGCGGAAGCCGCATTTCAGGTGCAGCCCCTTGGAGGCGGCGTTGTCCTGCAGGACGGTGGATTGCAGCGTCCAGTACCCGGCCTCCTCGGCTTCTTGGCAGAGAGCGGTCAGGAGCTGGGAACCCAGCCCCCGGCCCCGGAAGCGCTCACCAATGTAGATGCTGATCTCGGCCACGCCCCGGTAGCACCAGCGCGGGTCCACCCGGTGCAGGGCGGCCCACCCGGCCAGCACGCCGTCATCCACCACCACAAGGCGGCATTCCTTGGTGTGGGAGGCATCCCACGCGGTATAAGGCGGGCAGTCGGTCTGGAAGGTGGCGTGCTCGGTGGCAATGCCTTCCAGATAGATCTTGGCGACTGCGGACCAATCTTCCGGCGTCATGGGCCGGACTGTGATCTCGTTCATACGTTCCCCTGACCGGAGCCGCAATGCTCCGCATTTCCCTCACAAAAATTCCTTCTGACAGCTTCAGTATAGCAGACTTTTCGGCAAAGTACAACGGCTCAGACGGGGCCGGGCAGAGAACCCAGCACTTTGATGCCGAGGCTGCGCAGGCAGGACTGCTTTTCCCGCAGCAGGGGCACCGCGGCCGGCTTTTCCGGCGCGTGGGTGTCGCAGCCGACGATGACCTGCTCCTTTTTTATGGCAGAAACCTTTCCGAAAAGGATCGGTTGTGATACAATAGAGTAAATATTTTGGGCTGTATTCGCCCGCGTAGGAAATCATTATAGACCACTTCGCGGAAAAATGCAATCCGGGCGGCAGCAAAGGAGCGTACCCATGAAAAAGAGAACGAGGCTGGCAGCGGCGCTGTGTTGTCTTGGCCTGATGATGACGCTGGCGCTGTCTGCGTTTGCGGCGGGCACCATCACCACCGAGACCACGATGGGCGAGATCCGCTCGGACCCCGGCGTTCAGGGGGCGGGCATCTGGACCAACTCCAAGTTCCGGGACATCAAGCCCCTGCAGACCTATTACTACAACAAACAGACGCTGGCAGAGTTTGTGGGCAGCGAGAACGCCGAAGCCAGCGCGGCGGGCCTGAACCTCGCGGTGGAAAACTACGAAGCGGGCCGTCAGGTCACCTACAAGCTTTATTCGGACGAGGAAATCGCCGCCGACCCCACCAAGGAGGTCGCAGAGCTGAACTATTTCCCCGCCAAGACCTCCAATGCCAAGTATGCGCTGGTGCTCTCCGGCAACATCAGCACCCGCACCGCCGAGCTGAAGGAGTGCATCTCCACGGCTTATGAGCTCCACGAAAAGGGCTACGCCGTCTTTACGATGCGCTACCGCGTCTTCCAGAACGCCAGCGACAACGCCCCGCTGGACGACATCGGCCGGGCCGTGCAGTTCATCACCGAGCACGCCAAGGTGTTCGACGTCCAGACCGAGAACTGTGCTCTGCTGGGCTACTCCTCCGGCGGGCACCTGCTGGGCCTGTTCTGCGGCAGGGAGCTGGGCTACCAGAAGTATAAGGTGCCCAAGCCCGGTGCCCTGCTGCTGGCTTACCCCATCAACGATTTCAACGAGGCGCGGCCTTTCTATAGGCTGGTCATGGATCCCGCCGTCTGCGCGACCCGGTACTACGATAATACCATCTCCGGCAGCGTGGATGCGGATTACCCGCCGACGTATTTCTGGTACGGCAAGAACGACAACACCCTGAAGCTGCTCATCTACTCTGAGCAGGGCCCCGCGCTGGAAAAGGCTCTGACGGAAAGCGGCGTGCCCCACCAGCGCACGGTCTACAACAATGCCGCCCACGGCATCGGCCTCGGTTACGGCACCGATGCAGAAGGCTGGCTCGACGACGCCGTTGCCTTCTGGGAAGCCCAGACCGCTGAATAACAGAGAAGGAAACCGTACATGACGAACCGGAATCGAATCTTGCGCATCCTGCTGGCTGCATTGGCCCTTCTGGCGGTGCTGGCCCTGCCCGCTTTTGCGGAAGGGAAAAAAGGGGAAGCCAACATCACCCCGCAGACCACCATGAAAGAACTGCGGGAGAACCCCAGCATCAAAGGCTCCGGGCTGTACACCTATGTGTACGTCTGGGAGCGGGACTGCGGCTTTTTGCAGAACAGCAAGGACAACGACACCCTGCAGCAGGTCATCGGCAAGCAGTCGGTCAACAGCTGCGTGGCCGGGATGAATTTCATCATCGAGACCTACAACGCGGGCACGCAGATCACCTATAAGCTCTTCACCCCGGAGGAGATCGCGCAGGACAAGAGCCGCGACCATGTGGAGCTGTATTATTTCCCGGCGGAACAGCCCAACGCGAAGTACGCGGTGGTGCTTTCCGGCAATGCGCTGTTCTACAGCGGCGAGATGCGGGGCGGCGTTTCGACGGCATGGGAGCTGCACCAGCGGGGCTACGCGGTGTTCGCGCTGCGCTACCGCATCGGCAAGGAGGCCAAGGACAACGCCCCGCTGGAAGACCTTGGCCGGGCCATCCAGTTCATCACCGCCAACGCCGAGACCTTCGGCGTCCGCACCGAGGACTACGCCCTGCTGGGCTATTCCTCCGGCGGGCAGATCACGGGGGTGTTCTGCGGCAAGGAGCTGGGCTACCGGAACTACAATGTGCCCAAGCCCGGTGTGCTGCTGCTGGTCTACCCCATCAACAACTTTTATGAGGCAAAACCAATCTACCACCTGCTGCTGGATACCCACGGCGACGGCCGCCGCTATTACGATGATAACATCTCCGACTGCATAGATGCGGATTACCCGCCCACGTATTTCTGGTACGCGCGGAACGATGTGATGCTGATGGCGTTCAACTATTGGCAGCAGGGCCCCGCGCTGCAACAGGCGCTGGCGGCGAACGGCGTGCCCTATCAGGAGCACGTCTACCGCTGCGCCCAACACGGCGTCGGCATCGGGGAAGGAACTGACGCCGAGGGCTGGATCAAGGAAGCGGTTGCGTTCTGGGAAGCGCACACCGCCCCATAAAACGAAAAAAGGAAGTGTGAACACAAGATGCAGAAAACACGAACCGGCCGGGTGCTGGCGGCTGCGCTGGCCCTGCTGGTGGTGCTGGCCCTGCCCGCCTTCGCCGAAGGCAAGAAGGGGGAAGCCAACATCACCCCGCAGACCACCATGAAAGAACTGCGGGAGAACCCCAGCATCGCAGACTCCGGCTTTTATACCTATTCGCAGGATAAGGACTGCCCGCCGGGCCAGCGCCTGTGGGAACGAACCACGCTGGAACAGTACACCAACCGCTATGTGGCCCAAGGCAGCGCCGACGGCATGAACCTCGTCATCGAAAATTACAACGCAGGCGTCAAGGTGACCCACCTGTTCTACACAATGGATGAGATCGCGCAGGACTCCACCAAGGCGAAGACAGCACTGTTCTATTTCCCGGCCAAGGAGGCGGGCGCGAAGTATGCCCTCGTCATCCCCGGCAGCGGCTGGAACGAGAGCGCTGAGCTGGAAGAGGGAGCATGCACTGCGTGGCAGCTGCACGAAATGGGGTATGCCGTCTTCGTGCTGCGCTACCGCATCTGGACGGATGCAGGGGATAACGCCCCACTGGAGGACATCGGCCGGGCGGTGCAGTACATCACGGAACATGCCGCAGAGTTCGCCATCCAGCCGGAAAACTACGCCATCGTGGGGTATTCCATGGGTGGGCATCTGACCGGGCTGTTCGGCTCCGACGCGGTAGGATACAAAAATTATCAGGTTCCGGAACCGGCGGCGCTGCTGCTGGGATATCCGGTCAACAATATGACGCTGGTGAAAGGGGCATACCGCTTTTTGCAGGACCCCGGCATCCGGGAGCCTCGCTATTACACAATGAATGTTTCGGATTATGTCACCGACGATTTCCCGGCCACGTACCACTGGCATGGGAAGGATGACGTCACGCTGTTTGCCCTGAACGCGGCCCAGCAGGAACCGGTGTTGGAAGCAGCCCTTGCAGCACACAATGTTCCGCACAAGTATATCGTGTACGATCATGCACCCCATGTCAGCGGCATCGGCACCGGAACGGATGCCGACGGCTGGCTGTACGACGCGGCGGCGTTCTGGGAAGAACAGGCGGCGCAGAAGACGGCACAGCAGCCCGCCGCATAACGACGAAAGCAAAAAGAAAGGAATGGTTCGATGAAGGATCAGAACAAGGCATTCCGCAGCCTGAACGCAGGGCTGCCGGACGATGTGGAGCGGCTGAAGGCCGCGGGCTATTACCAAGAGGCCATTGAGCGGATCGACGAATATCTGGCTGAGGACTGGACCGACACCCAGAACAGCCCCCGCAGCCAAGGGCTTGACCCGGTGGGCGGTCCGCTGCCCCAGAACCCGACGCCGCAGGGCGTGGAGGCGCTGCGGGAAGCGATGCTGGCTCAGCGGGAGATGATGCGCCGCCTCCCGGCAGAATACTGCTACACCGAGGCCGAGGCCGTAGCCCGGATGCAGGGGCTGGTGAAGGACTTCACCGCCGAAGAGTTCCGCCAGCTCGTCAAGCACGGCCGGGTGGACTGGCGGTTCGTGGAAGGGGAAAAGCACTACCTCGACCGCTTCGCCGAAACGCTGCTGGCCACCCATGCCGACCTTGCGGCCCGGCAACTGGACCCGCCCGCGCCGAACACCGCCGCGCGGGAGTTCCGCCGCCGCCAGCACGAGCAGATGGAGCAGACCGGCAACGCCAGCGCCCGCATCACCCTGCGCGCCAGCGTCGGCATGTCGGACGAAGCGTTTGCCGAAGCGCTGGCAAAGGCCAAGGCGGAAGGGCGGAGCAGCGTCCATGTCCGGGCGTGGCTGCCCATCCCGGCGTCGTGCCTTTCCCAGAGCGAGATCGAGCTGCTTGATCTCACCGAGCCGCCCGCCCGCATTGCGGACGAAAATGCGCCCCAGCGCACCGTGTACTGGGAGGCCGACCTTGCCGAGAACCGCCGCTTCGGCGTGCAGTACCGCTACCGTGAGACGGCTGCTTATACCGACCCGCTGGACTTCACCCCCGACGCAGAGCAGCCGACCTTCGACACCGGGGAGGAAGCGCCCCACATCGTCTTTACACCCTACCTGAAAGCGCTGGCCCATCAACTGACCGACGGCATTACCGACCCGGCGGAAAAGGCCAAGCGCATCTATGATTACGTTACCCTGAACGTCCGCTACCACTACCAGCCCGCCTACTTCGTGCAGGAGTGTCTGCCCGACCGCTGCGCGCGGGACCGCCGGGGCGACTGCGGCATCATGGCGCTGACCTTCATTACCCTCTGCCGCATCGTGGGCATCCCGGCCCAGTGGCAGAGCGGCCTGTCCGTTTCCCTCACCGGGGTCGGCTGCCACGACTGGGCCATGTTCTACATCGCACCGAAGGGCTGGATGTACGCCGATTGCTCCTTTGGCGCCTCCATGGCGCGGCTGGGGGACGAGACCATGCGTCGGCACTACTTCGGCAGTCTGGACACCGGCCGCATGGTGGCAAACCGCGCCTTCGAAGCGCCTTTTGACCCGCCCATGACCGGTTTCCGCTCCGACCCCTACGACAACCAGTCCGGCGAATGCGAAGTGGACGGCGTGGGCCTTTACGGCGATGCCCTCGACACCCGCAAAGAGCTGGTGGACTACGAACTTTTGGAAGAATAAGACCTTAAACCGGGTCCCGCCCAGTACGGCGGGACCCGCATTTTCAATGTTTCAGATCAGGAGAACCGAATGGAATATCTGGCAGGACTTTATACCCTTTTGCTTGTTGCCATCTGCTTGGAACTGGCCGTGGTGCTCTGGCGCACCGGCAAAAAGCAGAATGCCGCGCAGAACAATGAGGAACTCAAGCGCTGGATGCAGCAGCAGTTCGACGCACAGGCCAAAGATCTTGCGGCCCAACAGGCCGCGCTGGCGGAGCAGAACTACACCGCCATCCGCAGCGTGAGCGAGACATTACAGACCGCCGTGCAGAACATGAGCACCACCCTCGCCCAAGGGCAGAACGGCCAGCAGCAGATTCTGGAACGGCGCTTGCAGTCGCTGGAAGCGGCCAACACCCAGAAGCTCGAAGAGCTGCGCAAGACGCTGGCCGACAGCATGACGGCCCTCCAAGCCGAAAACACCCGCAAGCTGGATGAAATCCGCCGCACCGTCGATGAGCAATTGCAGGACGCCTTGCAGAAGCGGGTGACCGAGAGCTTCAAGGCCGTGAACGCCCAGCTCGAACAGGTGTACAAGGGCCTCGGCGAGATGCAGAGCCTTGCGGCGGATGTGGGCGGGCTGAAGCAGGTGCTCTCCGGCGTCAAGACCCGTGGCATTCTGGGTGAAATTCAATTGGGAGCAATCCTCGAAGAGATCCTCGCCCCGGAGCAGTACGAAACGAACGTGGCCACCATCCCCGGCAGCACCCAGCGGGTCGAGTATGCCATCAAGATGCCGGGCGTGGACGGCGGCACCGTCTGGCTCCCCATCGATTCGAAGTTCCCCGGTGACACCTATGCCCACTTGCAGGACGCACAGGCTTCCGGCAATGCACAGGCCGTGGAAAACGCCCGGCACGCGCTGGAACTGGTGCTGCGCAGCGAGGCCAAGGACATCCACGAAAAATACGTTGAGCCGCCCTATACTACCACGTTCGGCATCCTCTTCCTGCCCTTTGAGGGCCTGTATGCCGAGGTGGTCAACGCGGGGCTTCTGGAAGTGCTGCAGCGGAATTATCAGGTCAATGTGGCCGGCCCCAGCACCATGGCCGCTCTACTGAACAGCTTACAGATGGGCTTCAAGACCCTCGCCATCCAGAAGCGCTCCGGCGAGGTCTGGCAGCTGCTGGGCGCGGTGAAGACCGAGTTCGACAAGTTCGGGCAGGGCCTTGCCAAGATGCAGCAGCGCCTCCGCCAGACCGACGAGGAGCTGGACAACCTCATCGGCGTGCGCACCCGCGCCATCAGCCGGAAACTGCGGAGCGTGCAGAGCCTCGACGAGGAGAGCGCGGCAACGCTGCTGGAGCTGGACAGCGAGCCGGGCCGCCCGGTCACCGCACAGCTGCCGGAGTAACAGGGAAGATTGTAGGAAAACGAATCTTGCAATAAGAAAATCCATGTGCTATACTAAGAAAAGTTCCTAGTAAAAACTTCCGGTTCGCCGAAAAAACGATAAAATCAGAGAAAGGTTGTCTTCTATGAGCGTGAAAAAGATCAGCGATGCCATTCTGGGCATCGGTGTGGATGATACCACCATCGACCTGTTTGAGAGCCAGTACCCCGTGCCCACGGGCGTCAGCTACAACTCCTATGTCATCCGGGACGAAAAGACTGCGATCCTCGATACGGTGGATGCCCGCGCCACCGACCCGTGGCTGGAAAATCTGGCCGAGGCACTGGGCGGCGCAGCCCCCGATTACCTCGTCGTCTCCCACATGGAGCCGGACCACGGTGCCAACATCGCCAAGCTCGCCGCGCTCTACCCGGAGATGCAGGTGGTGGGCAATGCCAAGACATTCCTGTATATGGAGCAGTTCTTCGGGGCCGACGCCATCGCCAAGGACCGCCGCGTTGTGGTCAAGGACGGCGAGAGCCTGAGCTTGGGTGCCCACACCCTGACCTTCGTTTTTGCCCCCATGGTCCACTGGCCGGAGGTCATGGTCAGCTACGAGTCCACCGAGAAGGTCCTCTTCTCCGCCGACGGCTTCGGCCGCTTTGGCGCCGTGGCAAAATACGATGCAAACGCTGATTGGGCCAGCGAGGCCCGCCGCTACTTCCTGAACATCGTGGGCAAGTACGGCCCGCAGGTTCAGGCCCTGCTGAAAAAGGCGGCCGCGCTGGACATCCAGACCATCTGCCCCCTCCACGGCCCGGTCCTGACCGGAGACCTGAGCAAGTATCTGGCCTACTACGATACGTGGTCCAGCTACAAGGCCGAGGAGCCGGAAAAGATCCTCGTCGCCAGCGCCTCCATCCACGGCCACACCCGCGAGGCCGCACACCTCATGGCCGAAAAGCTCCGCGCCAAGGGAGCCAAGGTCGTGGAGATGGATCTGACCCGCACCGACGTCTCCTACGCCGTGACCGAAGCCTTCCGCTGCGGCAAGATCGTGCTGGCCTGTGCCACCTACGACGGCTTCCTTTTCCCGCCGATGGAAAATCTGCTGGCCCACCTCAAGACTAAGAACTTCCAGAGCCGCACCGTCGGCCTGATGGAGAACGGCACGTGGGCTCCCATGGCGGCCAAGCTCATGCGCGCCGAACTGGAGGGTATGAAGAACATCACCGTCTGCGAGAATGTCGTCACCATCCGTTCCGCCGCCAATGAAGCGGCCAAGGCGCAGATGGATGCGCTGGCAGATGAACTTGTGCTGAAATGATGTGCAGCCTGCCCATCCTGAGGGCATACAGTGCACCGAATTGTCCGTGCTCGACAAAATGACCATGGCGCAGCATAGGACCCGCCCCGCTGCAAGGAAAAAAGCGCTCACACTTCGCGCGAAGTGTGAGCGCTTTTTGGTTCGGGCAGATCAGGTATCCTGCAGCTCCCCACGGCTGGCGGCCTTGAGGTAAGCAAAGATGAAACCGTCGAGGTCGCCGTCCATAACGGCATCCACATTGCCGGTCTCGTAGTTGGTGCGGTGATCCTTGACCATCGTGTAAGGCATGAAGACGTAGCTGCGGATCTGGTGGCCCCATGCGATCTCGTTCTGGACGCCCTTGATATCTTCGATCTTGTCCATGTGCTGCTGCTGGGCGATCTGATACAGCTTTGCCTTCAGCATTTCCATCGCGTAGTCGCGGTTCTGGAACTGGCTGCGCTGGGTCTGGCAGCTGACCACGACGCCGGTGGGCTTGTGGATCAGACGGACAGCAGAAGAGGTCTTGTTGATGTGCTGGCCGCCGGCACCGGAGGAGCGGTAGACCTGCATCTCGATGTCTTCGGGGCGGATGTCCACCTGAATGGTGTTGTCCAGCTCCGGCATGACTTCCAGCGAAGCGAAGCTGGTCTGGCGGCGGGCGTTGGCGTCAAAGGGGGAGACGCGGACCAGACGGTGCACGCCGTTCTCGCTCTTGAGCAGACCGTAGGCGTTGGCACCCTTGACCATCATGGAAGCGCTCTTCAGGCCGGCCTCGTCGCCGTCCTGATAGTCCAGCACTTCCACGGTCATGCCGTGGGCAGCGGCCCAGCGGTTGTACATGCGGTAGAGCATCTCGGCCCAGTCCTGCGCCTCGGTGCCGCCGGTGCCGGCGTGGAAGGTCAGGATGGCGTTGCTGTGGTCGTACTCGCCGTTCAGCATGGTCATGAGCTGCAGCTCGTCCACCGCCTTTTCCACGGTGTTGACGGCCTCCTCGGCTTCGGGGATCATGTCGGGGTCGTACTCCTCGTCCAGCATTTCCAGCATGGTCTCGGCGTCGTCGTACAGGCCCTGCAGCTTTTCAAAGCGGTTCAGCTTGCCGCGCAGGTCGCCCACCTCGTCGAACACCTTCTTGCTCAGCTCGGCGTCGTCATAGAAGCCGGGGCGGGACATGGTATGCTCCAGCTCCTGCACACGCTTGCGGGAAGCCTCGATGGCGAGAGCCTCTTCGAGGTCCTTCACCGCTTTGCCGTATTCGGCCAGCTTCACTTTCAGTTCTTCGGTCGTGATCATATTCTCATATACCTCGCAAAAAGATACAGTTTATACACAGATACTTCATTAGTATACCGGGAATTCATGATAAAGTAAAGAGGAAAAATCATCATCGTGCTGGAAATTTGAAGATTTTCACCTTTTCTTTTCTCCGGGAAGGGAGTATAATAACATCAAGTACCATTATGGGAGGAAATTATGCCAAAATATTATGGCTGTCCCTGCGAGGGCTGCGGCAAGCCGCTGACATTGCGGGACGATATCGTTGTCTGCCCGGACTGCGGCGCACCGTATCACCGGGATTGTTACGAAAAACTGGGCCGCTGCATCCACAGCGCCGCCCATGCTGCCGGATATGAGTGGAAGTTCCCGTATCAGGAATCCGAGCTGTGCACCTGCCCGGCGTGCGGCGAGCGGACATTGCGCAGCGAAGAGCACTGCCGCTGCTGCGGCGCGGTGCTGCCGCCGGAGGGGGCCGAAGAGCCCGCCGACCGCAGCGAGGACCCCGGCGAGGGCAGTTTTGATTATTCCAGCTTCTACCGCCAGTTTCAGGAGACCGGCACCCCGTCGGCAGACCCCATGAAACAGGCGTATGAGGCAGCCTTCGGCAAGGAGGAAGCCATGGACGGCATCCCCTGCGCGGACTGGGCCAGCTACATCGGCCCCGCATCTCCGGCCTATATGAACACCTACTGCCGGATGCAGCTTGCCCACAGCAAGGTCTCCATGAGCTTTTCGGCGCTGCTGTTCGGGCCGTTCTATTTCTTCTACCGCAAGGCGTGGAAACCGGCCTTCGGCTTCTTGGCGGCGGAACTGCTGCTGGCGGTGCCGACCCTGTTGCAATTGATGCAGATCACCGGCAGCACCATGGCCCCGGCCCTCAGCGACTCCACCATGGTCCTGCTGGCCCGCATCTGCTCGGCGCTGAGCTTCCTGCTGATGGTCGTGCGCGGTATGTACGGCAAGTGGCTCTACCGCAAGAGCGCTGCTGAGAAGATCAAGCGCATCCGGGCCGAGTTCCCGGACGCCGCCCAGCGCAAAGCCGTTCTGGCGGCGCAGGGCGGCGTGAGCATTGCCGCCGTGTTCGGCTGCTTTTTGCTGCTGATGGTCGTCGGCAGTGCGGCCACCCTGCTGCTGGGCCCCAATGTGGATGCCCTCATCAATCTGGTTTACGGCTGATGCACCCAGCCTGAAACATATTTGAAGGAGAACGAATCATGAAGAACGTCACGAAAGCTGTCATCCCCGCTGCGGGCCTCGGCACCCGCGTGCTGCCCGCCACCAAGGCCATGCCCAAGGGTATGCTGCCCATCGTGGACAAGCCCGCCATCCAGTACCTCGTGGAAGAGGCGGTGCGCTCCGGCATCACCGATATCCTGATCATTCTGGGCCGCAACCAGAGCATCATCGAAGACCACTTTGACCGTGCTCCGGAGCTGGAAGAGAAGCTGGCTGCCCCCGGCAAGGAGAAAATGCTGGAAGAGTGCCTCGGCATCTCCAACATGGCCAACATTTATTTCGTCCGCCAGAAGCAGACCCTCGGCCTCGGCCATGCGGTCAGCATGGCAAAGGCCTTTACCGGCGAGGACCCCTTCGTGGTCATCTACGGTGACGACGTCATCTGGGGCGAGGATCCGGTCTGCGCCCAGCTCATCCGCGCTTACGAGGAATTCGGCCGCCCGGCAGCGGGCGTGTCTGCCGTGCCTTGGGCCGACGTGAGCCGCTATTGCAGCCTGAAGACCACCCCCATCCACGACAACTATTTCTTCGTGGATGACATGATCGAGAAGCCCAAGAAAGGGCAGGAGTTCAGCAACTACTCCATTCTGGGCCGCGTCCTGCTGACCCCGGAGATCTACGACATCCTCGCCCACACCAAGCCCGGCGCGGGCGGCGAGATCCAGCTGACCGATGCCATGGCCGAGTATGCCCGCAATTACGGCGGCATGACCGCGGTGGAATTCACCGGCAAGCACTACGACATGGGCAACAAGCTCAAGGTCGCAGAGGCGCAGGTCGAGCTGGCACTGCAGCACCCAGAGATCGGCGAGGCATTCCGTGCCTACCTCAAGGAGTTCTGTAAGACTCTCTAAGCTTCATCGGACAAAAAACAGCGGGGCTGTTGCAATAACTCCCTCAGTCACGGCTTTGCCGTGCCAGCTCCCTCTCGGAGGGAGCCTTGGCGTAACGGTAAGCTGTGAAAGCCTCCCTCATTGAGGGAGGTGGCATCGCGTAAGCGATGACGGAAGGAGTTGTGCAACAACCCCGTTTTTTTCGTTTACCGGCTTTTCCGCCGGGAGGTCTTTTCGAATTTCAGGCCGGGCTTGCCGGAGGCTTTGTGAGCCGCCGTCTTCCGCTTTTTGGGGCGCAGGGCGTAGACATAACCGAAGCCGGTGCCGCAGATGCCGCCCACGATGTGCATGAAGTTGGCCACGTTGTCGTGGACGAAAAGGACATCATACACCTGCTGGCCGAGGTAGAGGGCAGCCACCAGCAGCATCGTGACCGGGATGCCGCCCGAAAAACCGGACAGCGACGCCAGCATGATGAGCATGAAGACGATGCCGGAGGCCCCCAACAGGGCCGTGCGGGGGAAGAGGGCGCATTGCAGCACGCCCGACACCAGCGCCGTGAAGACGATGCCTTCCAACAGGGGAACACTGCCGTACTTTTCTTCCATCGGCGGACCGATGACGAGGAGCAGGAGCATATTGTTCAGGAAATGGTCCCAGCTTGCGTGGCCCAGCACATGCCCGAACAGGCGGACATAGAACAGCGGATCCTTCAGCGACGAGCGGTAGACGCAGAACAGGTGCATGGTCGTCCAGCCGTTCGTCCACTGGCCGAGGAAGAACACTGCCAGCGACAGCAGAAAAAAGGTCAGGATCAGGGGGGAGTTATATTGGAGCTGCAAAGTCAGTTTGGGGCGTTTCGTATGCGGTCCATCCTTTCACTTCAAACGGCTTCCTTTCGTTTTTCCGGGCAGGACGTACTTGTCCGCTGGTTTTAACCGTTTTCAGCAGTTGTCGAAAATCAAGTTCAGTATATCATGCTTTTTACCCTAAGAAAAGCCCCTGTGCGGCATTTTTTTCGGTATCAGACTGCAGGGCGGATTGACAACGCCGCCCAACTCAGGTACACTAACGGTACGGATTTCTCCGGCATCCGCGGGCCGCAAAAAAGCCCGCACCCACGAAAGAAGGTTCTTTTTTGGCAACGGAAGCAAAACTCCGGCAGTTGGCGGACAGCGGCTGCCCGGTCTACTATTTTTATTCCAGCGAGCGGTATCTCGTGCGTCAGGCCGTGGCTGCCGCCGTGCGGGTCCTCTCGGCGGACAGCGGCGAAGAGGCCACCGTGCTGGACGGTGCGGCCCCGGAGCTGGAACAGCTCATCATGGCGGCGGGCACCATCTCCTTTTTCGGTACCCGGCGCGTCGTCGTGCTGCCGGAGCTCGACCCCGCCGCCTATAGCGACAAGGACCTCGACGAGTTGTGCGGGACGCTGGAAAGCTTGGAGAACGCCGTGGCCGTGCTGGGCAGCGTCTTCCCGCTGGAACGCGGGAAGCTCAAGACCGGAAAGCGGGCCCAGAAGCTGATCGCCGCGTGCAAAAAAATCGGCTTTGCCGAAGAACTGGCAAAGCCGAAACCCTATGAGCTCAAGGTCATGCTGATCGACCGGGCCAAGGCGCAGGACACCACCCTGCCCGAAGGCGCTGCCGCCGCCCTGTTGGAGCGCTGCGGCGAGGACCCCTTCCTGCTGGAAAACGAGGTGGATAAGCTCTGCGCCCTGTCCGGTTACCAGACCGTCACCGCTGCCATGGTGGCCGAGATGGGCACCGTCAGCTTGGAGGCCGACGTTTTCGAGATGATCCGGATGATCACGGCAAAAAATGCCACCGGAGCGTGCAAAAAAATGCAGACCCTTCTCCGCTTGCAGCAGGAGCCCATCGCCATCACCGCCGCCATGATCGGCAGCTACGTGGACCTGTACCGGGTCAAGCTGGGGGCCGCCAAGCGAAAGAGCTACAGCGCCGTCTTCAAGGATTTCGGCTACAAGGGCAGCGATTACCGCCTCAAGCGCTCGGCCGAAACGGCCAGCCACTATACCCTTGGCCAGCTCGAAGCCTGTTTGCAGGTGCTGCTGGACCTCGATAAATCTTTGAAAAGCCAGCCCGTAGACGACGAGGTGCTGCTGGAAGCAGCCCTGTGCCGCCTCGCGCTGGCGGGGAGCGGACGATGAGCCAACGAGAACTTCTGCATACCGACCGAGTCTTGGTGGTGGAGGGCAAATACGACGCGGCCCGCCTCTCCCACCTGACCGATGCGATGATCCTGCTGACGGACGGCTTCGGCATCTACAAGGACAAAAAGCGCCAGCAGCTTCTGAAAGCGCTGGCCAAGAAAAACGGCCTCATCCTCTTCACCGATTCGGATGCCGCCGGGTTTCGCATCCGCACCTATATCACAAACCTCGTCGGGGCCGAGCATGTGGTTCAGGCTTACGTTCCGGCCATCCACGGCAAGGAAAAACGGAAGCCCCAGCCCGGCAAGGAAGGGCTGCTGGGGGTCGAAGGCGTGGAGGACGCCATTGTATTACAGGCCCTCAAAGACGCCCTCGGCCCGGAGGCCGATGCCGCCGCGGCCCTGAAACCGGCGGGCCGCGCCATCACCTACACCGACCTGTACAACTGGAAACTTTCCGGCACGCCCGGCAGCGCCGAGCGGAAATACGCCCTGCTGAACGCCCTCGGTCTTCCGCCCCGGCTCTCGAAAAAGGAGCTGGTGGAGGCGCTGAACCGCCTGTACAGCTTCGAAGAGCTGGACAAACTCCAAGCAGAAATTTTGAAATAAGACGAACGGCACAGAAGCTCACTCTTTCTGTGCCGTTTTCTGTTCCCACCCCTCCCGCAGCAGCGCGAGGGCATGGGTCTCCAGCCGGGAAACGTAGCTTCGACTGATTTGCAGCAGCTTTGCCGTTTCCAACTGGGTCAGCGGCGGCTGGCCCGCCAGCCCGTACCGCAGCAAGATTAGCTTCCGTTCCCGCGCCGGCAGCCCCTCGATGAGCTGCCGCAGCCGCCGGGCCTCGTCCTGCTGCTCGCACCGGTCCTCCATGCAGAAGCCGTCCTGCAATACGTCCGAAAGAGTCAGGGCCGTGTCATCCTTGCCCGCTTCCAGCGTTTCCTGCAGCGAGACCGTCCCGCCGTTCTTGCGCTCCCGCCGGAAATACATCCGAAGCTCGTTTTCAATGCACCGGCTGGCGTAGGTGGAGAACCGCGCCTTGCGGGTGGAGTCGAAGGTGTCCACCGCCTTCATCAGGCCGATGGTGCCGATGGAGATCAAATCTTCTTGGTCGCCGGGCTGGGCGTAGTATTTTTTCGCCACATGGGCCACCAGCCGCAGATTGTGCCGGATGAGTTTCTCCCGCGCAGAGCCGTCTCCCGCCCGCAGCGCGGCGAAGGTCTCGATCTCCTCCCGCGCGGTCAGGGGCTTGGGGAAGCTCCCGGCTTCCAAATGCAGCGCCAGCACCAGAAACTTTGTGGCGAAAAATTGCAGCAGCGACAACAGCATAGCAGCACCTCCCGGAGCAGTTCTCCTATAGTTTATGTGGCAAGGTGGGAGGGCAGCACAAAGCGGATGTTGTGTTTTTTCTTGAACGTGATTTTTATAGGGCAGCTCTTTTGGTAAAATGACCACATGAAGAAGGAACAACCTGCTGGAGCAGCTGTACCAAAAATTCAACTGCGCCCGCCCTCTGGATTACCATGGACACAGCCTGTCGGTCAGCGATGTAATCATGCTGAATCAGGATGGGAAAATTTCGGCGCATTATGTGGACAGCATCGGCTTCAAAGATTTACAGGGGTTTCTGGACAAGCAGCCGGAACGCCCTTCGGTGCTGATGAATCTCAAAGAAAAGTGCGATGCCCCGGAGTGCAATCCTACCGTCTGCCGGAAAGCGAGGGATGAACATGAACTTTGACCACGAGGAATTGACCCTGATGATGCTCTACAATACCGGCACCCGACTGGGGCTTATCCACGAGTTGCGGCTTATGCAGTGCTACCTGATGCCCGATGAAACCGCCCTGCGGGAGTTGTCGGAGGGCGTTATCGAAAAGCTGAAACGGCTGACGGATGCGGAGTTTGCCGAACTGGAATTTCCACTGGACTGATCTTTGCCGCCTACGGGCGGCGTACATAAAGTATTTTGTTCTTCCAAAAGATATGCTATAATCAAATCAGACAAAATTCCTCTCTTCAAGCGATTTCTCCGCAATTTTCCTGTGGCTCTGCTCGTATCAAAAATAAGGGACCGATTTTTAATTGTCAGAACGGAGGAACCATTATGGCAATCTTTGAAAAGACCATCCGAAACAAAAACTTTGACAAGCTGCTTCGGAAGCTGGAACAAGAAATCCCGGACAGCAGTTGGTCGGCAGATTTAGAGGCAGGCAGTGATTTCAAAGAGGGCGATGCCCGGTGCAGTGTCCGTGTATTTGAACGGTACAGCATGATGGGCGGCAACCGCCTGAGTCTGACACTGACCATGTTCCAGAATGGAGATAGCCCGATTCGGCTGTCTGCAATTACAGCGGGCGGCAGTCAAGCGGTGTTCTTCAAGGTGAACACCCTCGGAGAAGAATCTTTTCTGGACGATGTAAAGGACCTGCTGGAAGAAATTTTGGAGGAATAAGATGTTTTACGCTGGATTTGATATGCTGTTCAGCATTCTGTTTCCCATCCTGTTCCTTGTGGTTTTGGGTATGATCCTATACACCATCATCGGAAATATCAGCACATGGAATAAAAACAACCATTCGCCGCGGCTGACCGTTCCGGCAACGGTGGTGGCAAAGCGCACGGAAGTTTCTCGCCACCATACGGACAATACGATGATGCATACGTTCACGACCTATTATGTAACCTTTCAGGTAGAGAGCGGCGACCGCATGGAGCTCGAAGTAGATGGTTCGGACTACGGAATGCTTGTGGAGGGCGACATTGGAAAGCTGAGTTTTCAGGGCACCCGCTATCTTGGGTTCGAGCGGAGCTAAGCGTTCTACAGTATGCCCAGTACATGACGGCGTTCAACCGCAACTTCGGCGGCTCGTCCGGCGGCGGTGGTGGCGGAAACCACAACAACAATGGCGGTGGCGGCGGGAACGGCAGCGGGTGCGGCTGCCTGATCGCTATTGCAGTGGTCGTGGTGCGGATCCTGATCGTCTTGGGTGGCTGAATCAATCCCTGCAGGTGAAACACAGGTTTT
>OCHO01000674.1_pt1 | contig 26292 bp, 24 predicted proteins | sample 1538441 | NCBI WGS metagenome assembly OCHO01 (sample SAMN04571691, study PRJEB22368) | human gut metagenome | biome: human gut; material: stool | host: Homo sapiens | place: Luxembourg | collected 2012-06-29
AGTTTTTGATACACAAAAACTTGGGTATTTGTTTTTCCCAGTTGAACATTTTTTAACACTACAGTCTACACATGTAAAACACTTATTATGTTCCATCTTATCCCCCCATATTTAATTAATTATTTTTATTCTCCCCCTATTTCCTACTATGTTAGTATGATTAATATGTTTTAAATAGTAGTATGCTTTACCAATATATGTCAACATTTTTATTATGCTTTTTAAAATACTTTATTTAATAAAGACAAATTCACCTCATTCATAGAGCCAATGACTTCGTCCGCTTCTTAAGATAATACGCTTGAAATTAAAAAAAGCAATATATAAAGATCTGTATATCTTTATATATTGCTATCTTTTATTATATTAAATTTATAAGAATACTTTTACCTATAACTACTCCAATTAAACTAAGTATAACATTTAAAATTATATTTACCATTGCACTTATATAACTTCCATCAGAGAAAAGACCTACTGTCTCATAACTAAATGTAGAAAAAGTAGTAAGCCCTCCCATAAGTCCTGTAGTTAAGAATAATTTCATTTGTGGCGAAATCACATTAGTTTTTGAATTTAATTCTAAAATAAATCCTATAAGTAATCCGCCTAAAATATTTACAAATAATGTTCCTATAGGTATTCGTCCAGTAAAAAACTTAGATGCCTGCATTGATATAAGATATCTGGATATAGCACCTATAAATCCACCCAAACCAACACACAAAATCTCCATAATTGCTAAATACTCTCCCTAGAATTCTATAATTTCAACTTCCATTTTTTCTATAGCATCAGCTATTAAACCTTCTACATCTAAAGATGCTTCGTCAGCTTCTATTCTGTCTAATTTAGGTTTTGTAACTGGTCTTTTTGGAGCAAATACTGAACAACAATCTTCTTCTGGTATTATTGATGTTTCAAATGTTCCTATAGTTTTAGATACATCGATTATTTCAGTTTTATCCATTGCGATTAATGGTCTGAAAACTGGCATACTTACAGATGCATTTGTACAAGTAAGACCTTGTATTGTTTGTGATGCAACTTGTCCTATACTTTCACCAGTAACTAATGCGTCACATCTTCTTAATTTACCTACTTCTTCAGCTATTCTCATCATGAAACGTCTAGATATTATAGTCATAGCTTCTTCTTTACAGTTTGCACCAACAGCTTTTTGTATTTCTAGTAAGTTAACTTTATGAAGTCTAACTTTTCCACAGTATTTAGCTAATATTCTTGCTAAATCTCTTACTTTTTCCATTGATTTTTCACTTGTGAAAGGATATGTGTGGAAGTGTATACATTCAACTTCTACCCCTCTTTTTGCAACCATCCATGATGCAACAGGAGAGTCTATACCACCAGATAATAAAGACATAGCTTTACCATTAGTTCCTATTGGAAGACCACCATAACCAGGCACAGTATCACTGTAAGCTACTACATTGTGCTCTCTAAGTTCACATTTTATTTTTGTTTCTGGATTTCTTAATTCAACTGGTATTTTTCCTTCAGTTTTGCTTAATAAGTATCCACCTATATCTATACTCATTTCTTGAGATGTCATTCTGAATGACTTATCTCCTCTTCTACTTTCAACTTTGAAGTTTTTGCATCCTTGTTCTATTTTTTCTTCTAAAACTTTTAATGCAGTCTCTTGTAATAATTGATAAGCTTCTTCGATATCGTCTGATTTTCTGTCTAATTTTATAACTGGACATACTCCAACTATACCGAATACTTTTTTAACTTCTTCCATTACTTCTTCATAGTCGTAGTCACCAAGTTCAACATAAACTCTTCCGTATTCTTTGTATACATCGAATTTACCTAATGGTTTTAACATATTTTTTATGTTTTTTATTAATTTATTTTCGAATATATATCTGTTTTTTCCTTTGATTCCTATTTCTCCGTATTTTACAATTAACGCGTTATACACTTTCTCACGTTGCCAAAATTATTATCCTGGCATACTCCTTTCTTTTAATTATCTTCCTCTTTATTTTTACTCTATTTCTAGATTTTATTTATATACTATCTTCTTCTTCCTATTATCATTCTTAAATCTGATACAGATTCTTTTAAAACTTTAATAGTTTCTAGTATTTCTTCTTTTGTATTTAAATCGCTTAAACTAAATCTTATAGCTCCTTCAATTTCTTCTGGAGTTAAACCTATAGCATTTAGTACATGACTTCCCTTTTTCTTAGAAGAACATGCAGACCCTGTAGATACATAGATTTCTTTTTGTTCTAAATAATGAAGAAGAACTTCTCCTCTAACTCCTCTAAATGAAACATTTAAAACATGACAGACACCATCTTCAGGTGTATTTATTTTAACATCATCTATATTAGCTAATATTTCTTCTTTTAAAAGATCTCTAAGTTCTCTTATTTTGTCTATAGTCCCTTCTAAATCTTTGTTTATAACTTTAACAGCTTCACCAATTCCGTATATTCCTGGTACATTTTCAGTTCCTGATCTTATTCCGATTTCTTGTCCTCCACCAGTAAGAAGTGGTTTTATTCTGTTGTTTTCTTTTACATACATAAATCCAATTCCCTTAGGACCATGTAATTTATGACCACTGACACTCATAAAATCTATATTATATCTTGATGGTCTAAACTTAATTTTTGCATAAGATTGTACCGCATCTACATGTAAATATATTTTTTCGTCTAAAGATTTTAAGTATTTTCCGATTTCTTCTATAGGTTGTATAGTTCCGATTTCATTATTAACATGCATTATAGATACTAATATAGTTTCTTTTTTAATTGCATTTTTTAAATCTTCTATAGATATTTTTCCATCTTTATCAACTGGTAAATATGTTACTTCAAATCCTTCTGATTCTAAATCTTTAAGAGTATCTAAAACTGAAGGATGCTCTATTACTGTTGATATTATGTGGTTTTTAGTCTTTTTATTTAATCTTGCCACACTTCTTATGATGGTATTGTTACATTCAGTACCACCTGATGTGAAATATATTTCATTTTCTTTAGCACCTAAACTTCTCGCTATGTTTCTTCTTATTTCTTTTATTTCTCTTTCAACTTCTATACCTTTTTTGTGTATAGATGAAGGATTTCCATATTGAGTAGTAAGAGCTAGAACCATTTTATCGACAACTTCTTGATATGGTTTTGTTGTTGCACTATTATCTAAATAAATTTCCATATTACTACACCGTCCTTTTTATCAAATATTTATATAAATTTATACAATAATTCGTTTATATTCGAGCTTTTAGATAAAAAATCTAATCTATCTGAATGACTTATATATTATACCATTAAAGCCTTTAATTTTTAAGGTTTTAGGATTAAAAATATTATCTTTTGACTGTAAATAAATTCACTTAAATTTATTCCCTAGCATTTCTGTATAGTTTTTTCCAATCAATTAATTTCTGTATTATGATTTTATTTTTTTCTTAATATTTTATATTTTAATAATAAATAATTATCAAAGTATTGGTAATACTATATAAAATTACGATTTTTCTAATTACCAAAAAATACCATTTGATTTTTATGTCGAATTTTGCTATTATAAATTTAAGGTTATCCCCCAGATAGCCATACTAATATTTCTATTCGAATACCCCTTTTGAGAATAGACTTTATATTATTTATTATTGTTAAATTGAAACGGAATCAGTTTGACCCCTTAAAAAAAGAGCTTCCCCTGGCTCTTTTTTTGCTATTAAAAATAGAGAAGTGTTTATCACTTCTCTATTTTTTTATGTAATATTATGATTAGAAATATAGTCTATACATTCATTCAAATCTATTCCAACTAAATTTATTTTTATTTGTTTATTATTTAAGATATTTATTATTATCGTGTCTTTGTAGTCTTTATTTATTTCGTCTTGATTGTATAAAGGATAAATAACTTTAATTGTTATGTTGTTATTTAATAATGCTTTAATTTTAAAGCCTTTGCAATCATTTTCCTATGTGTAAACTTTATTTTTTACGGAATTTTCGCCTATTTGTTTAATTCTTTAATTAATAAGTGTCATATTTTCTAATTTTATTATGTAAAAACAAAAAAATAATTAAATTATCATCTATCGGTATAAAATCAAGCATTAATCCCAAATATAAAAGATGTACATAATTGAAAACATATTATAAAATATTAAATGTAATTATATTTGACATTCGGAGGTGCATTATGCCAATTAAGAAAAAAGTAGCTGTTGTTTTCACTGGTGGAACAATATCTATGACGATAGATCCAGAACTTGGAGCGGCTATACCTAGTTTATCTGGAGAAGAAATATTATCTTTAGCAACTAACATAAACAAAGTTGCTACAATAGAAGGTCACAATTTTGATGAAATACCAAGCCCTCACATGAGCTTTGAAAAATTAATGGAATTAAAACATTATATAAATAATCTATTAGAAAGAGAAGATATATGCGGTGTTGTTGTTACTCACGGTACGGATAGTTTAGAGGAAACTGCATATTTCTTAGATTTAGTTATAAATACTGAAAAACCTATAGTCGTTACTGGAGCTATGAGAAGTAGTTCTGAACTTGGATACGACGGATCTAGCAACTTATCTGCAGCAGTTTGTACGGCAATATCAGACTCTGCTGTTGGTAAAGGTGTTCTTGTTGCTATGAACAACGAGATCCTTCTTGCATCTGAAGTTACAAAAACAGATACACTTTCATTAAATACTTTCCAATCACCAGCTCACGGTCCTTTAGGTATAATAGACTGCAACCAACTTTTATTATTAAAAGATGCATCTAAAAAGACATTTATAGATACTGATAAATTTGAATCAAAAGTTGCTTTATTCAAATCAGGTCTTGATATGGGAGATGATTTAATAAAATTCGCTGCTGATAGCGGATATAAAGGTATCGTAATCGAAGGTATGGGTAGAGGAAATATACCACCAGAAATGTTTAGAGGTATTGAATACGCTAGAGAAAAAGGTGTAGAAGTAGTACTTGTTTCAAGATGTTTAACTGGTAGAGTTTATGACTCTTACGGTTACTTAGGTTCTGGACGTGACTTAAAAAATATAGGATGTATATTCGGCGGAGATTTACCAGGTCAAAAAGCTAGAATAAAACTTATGTTAGCTTTAGGTAAAACTAATGATTCACAAGAAATAAAAGATTACTTCGAAAAAGGAGTATATTGTTAATATATAACTGACTTAGATTTTTAATAAAATCTATAACTAAAAAGAAAAGGAGGTTATTAAAATATTAATCGATTAGTATTTTAATAACCTCCTTCTGTTTATGATAATATTTTTGAGAAGAATTCTCTTGCTCTTTCGTGTGTTGGATGCTCGAAAACAACTTCTGGTTTGTCGTCTTCAATTATCTTTCCTCCATCTACGAATAATAGTCTATCTGATACTTCTTTGGCAAATCCCATCTCATGTGTTACTATTGCCATCGTCATACCATCTTCTGCTAATTCCTTTATAACATCTAAAACTTCTTTTACCATTTCTGGATCAAGAGCTGATGTAGGCTCATCAAATAACATCATATCAGGTTCCATTGCTAATGCTCTAGCTATTGCTATCCTTTGTTTTTGACCACCTGATAATTGTGATGGATAAGAGTCTTTTTTGTCTAATAATCCTACTCTTTCAAGTAATATATCTGCCTTTTTGTTGGCATCTTCTCTGCTTAATTTTTTTAATCTCATTGGTGCCAAAGTAATATTGTCTAAAACAGTCATGTTAGGAAATAGATTAAAGTTTTGGAATACCATACCTATTCTTTGTCTAATTTCATCAATATTCACTTTTTTATCTGTAATATCTGTTCCTTCAAATATTATTTGCCCCTTTGTTGGAACTTCTAATAAGTTCATACATCTAAGTACTGTACTTTTTCCAGAACCACTTGGTCCAACTATTGTTACTATTTCACCTTTTTTGATTTCTAAATCAATACCTTTTATTACTTCTAAATCTCCAAATGATTTATGCAAATTCTTTATATTTATCATTTTATCACTTTCCCTTATTAATTTGATTTAGCTAGTTTCTTTTCTAATATACCAACTAATTTTGATAATATTGTTGTTAATACAAGATATATAACTGCTGCAGCTACATATGGTTCCATTGGACTATAAACTGCTGTAACGACTATACCAGCTTTAAACATGATTTCTTGAGTTCCTATAACTGAAAGAACTGATGACTCTTTTACTAATGTTATAAATTCATTTGCTAATGCTGGTAATACATTTTTTACAGCTTGTGGTACTATAACAAATCTCATAGTATCTGCGTATCCTAATCCTAATGATCTACTAGCTTCCATTTGACCTTTATCAACAGATTGTATCCCTGATCTAAATATCTCTGCTATATACGCACTTGAATTTAAAGATAATGCAAATGCACCGGCGATAAATTTAGATGATATAGGCCCTATATCTGGGAAATCTATACCTACTTGTGGTAAACCAAAATAAATAATAAAAACTTGAACAAATAAAGGTGTACCTCTTAATATTTGTACATAAGCACTAGATAAAAGCTTTAGAACTTTAAAATTTGACATTTTCATTAGACAAATCAATAAGCCAAGTACAAATCCTACTACTAAAGATACTAATGATACTAAGATAGTATATTTAGTACCTTCTAAAAGTACCCCATAGTATCCATTTAATATACTAAAATCCATAATCACATCTCCTAATTTAATTGCCTATTATTCTGCTAATTTTAAAGCTTCTTCCATGTATTTATCCATATCTCCACTATCTTCTAATCTTTTTATAGTGTCATTTATAGATTTTAAGAATGAAGTATTATCAGCATTTTTACTAGATTTTTTGACTGCTGCAGCAGCAGTTTCTGCAACATCATCACCTACTGTTGTTTTACATATTGCTATATGGTCGTATTTTTTAACGTTTATTTGAGCAACTGCTTTACCAGTAACTATAACATCTATTTTACCGTTTTGAAGTTCTAACATTAAATCTGGTATTCTTTTTAATTGAGTTGCATCAGTTATTCCTAATGTATTAGTAACATAATCTGCTTGAGTTGTTCCTTTTTGTACCCCTACTTTTAATTTTTTCAAATCATCTGAACTTTTTATAGAATCTTCTTTACCTTTTGCAACTATACAAACATTGCTATTTGTGTAGTATATTTCAGAGAAGTCCACACTTTTCTTTCTTTTTTCATCTGGTGTCATACCAGCTAAAACTATATCAACTTTATCAGCTTGTAATGCCCCTAATAAACCATCAAAGTCCATATCTTCGTATTCAACTTTAACTCCCATATCTTTTGCAATTTCTTGTACTACAAAATCATCGAATCCTACTATTTTGTCTTCCCCATCTACAACTTTATGGAATTCGTATGGAGAATATTCAGCACTTGTTCCTACTTTTAATACTCCTGCATCTTTTATTTGTTGTAATTTGTCTGTTTGGGCACTTGAACTTCCTGATGAACTACTGCATCCAACTAATCCCATAACCATCATTGCTGCTAATCCTGTTGCTAATAATTTTTTTAATTTCATTATTAATTCCCCCTTGTTCCTATATAAAAATTTGTATAAAAAAAGTCCCTTAGTTAAAAAACTAAGAGACGATTTACCGCGTTACCACTCTTTTTGATAATTAAAGATAAAACTTTAATTATCCACTCAAGCCTTTAAGGCAGGCATACCTCCTATCCTACTAATTTCAGATAGTCTTCTCCAAAGCTCTCTTCACAATAAACTCCATTGCTGACTCACACCATACTCAGCTCGCTTTAATTTATATTTATGCTACTTTCTTTTTCACAGAATTATTTGTATTAAATTAATACTAATTATAAGATATATTTTCCATTTTTGTCAATTATTTTAAATAATTTTAATTTATTTATTTTATATTATTCTTAATATTCTTATATTATTCTTATAATTTTCTTTCTTAAGCATATTTTATAGTCTAAAGTCTTTGTAGAATTTTTAAATTTTACAGTTATCATGTTATTTTTCTTTTCTATTATTTTTCCCTCTTTAAAGGTGGTGTGATATACTTTATCTCCAACGCTAACTTGCTTTAATTCAGAGTTTTGTGGTTCTTCTATTTCGTTTATAAATCTAGAAATAGATACTTTTTTACCATATTTATTTTGTGGACAACTTATGCATAATCTATCTTTAGCCCTTGTGATTGCAACATACATAAGTCTTCTTTCCTCTTCAATTTGTTCATCTCGTTTTTCATCATCTTCTATATCGTATGACTTTTCATGAGGTATAGTCCCGTCATTTACTCCGATTATATACACATTGTCAAACTCTAAACCTTTTGCACTGTGCATAGTTGTAAATATTACTCCATTTACTTCTTTGTGCTTTTGATTTTCTTGTAATTCATCTTTTACCTTTTCTATATGGTTTAGATATTCTTCGATAGTTTGGAAGTTTGATGAAGAACTTTCAACCTCGTTAAGTATTTCGATTAAGCCATTTGGTTTTATTTTTCTATTCATACAATAATCTAATATATACTTATCATAGTCTAGCGTACTTCTTATATAAGAAATTGCATTCTTTGGTGATAATGCTTTTAAATAACTTAAATCTATTTCTAAATCAGTTATTGTTTTTACTTGTTTTTGGTGTAAGTTACACTTCGTTATTAAAGCATTTAAGAAAAATTTTTCATCTTTTACTGAGTTTATGCTTTCTCTAGATATATATCTAAAAGGTTTGTTGATTATTCTTATCCAGTCTTGGTTTGAATCTGGGTCAATTGATAATCTTAAGTATGATAATATATCTTTTGCTGCCCAGTGGTCGTATATCGTAACGACAGAATCTCTAATTACAAACGGAATCCTCATATCCATAAATACATCTACCAATGCTCTCGACTGGATATTTGTTCTGTATATTACAGCAAAATCATCATACTCAACATAATCTTCCTTTACCTTTTCTAGTATATCCTTGGCTATTTGTATAGCTTCATCTTCCGAATCTTTTGGAGTTAAATATTCCACATTTCCCTTTTCATCTTGGGCACATTTGATGACTTTATTGTATCTGTTTTGATTTTTGTCAATTAATCTATTTGCAGTGCTTATTATTTCTGATTTTGACCTATAGTTTATATCTAGTCTGACTTCTTTTGCCTCTTTAAAGTAGTCTTTAAATTTAAGTAAGAAATCTGGTCTTGAACCTCTAAATCCGTATATACTTTGGTCCTCATCTCCCACTACAAATATATTTTTATCTTCACCCGCAATTAATTTTAAAACTTCAAACTGAACTTTGTTAACATCTTGGAACTCATCTACTAAAATATATTTGTATACATTTCTCACAATTTCAAGCACTTGCGGATTGTTTTGTAATAAGTAGTATGTTCTGATTAACATATCGTCAAAGTCTATTTTTTTGATTTCATCTTTATAATTTTCATACATATTGTATGTATTTATAAATTCGTCTTTTGTAAGTACTTCAGAGTGAAAATCAGCTTTATCCATAAGCTCATTTTTTACATATGAAATTTCATTTATAACTTGGCCTATAAGCTCATCATCTTCCCCATTTTCTACATTTAGACTTTTTAAAATCCCTTTAAGTGCGAAACGTTTTGTTTTTTCGTCCAAAATACTATCTAAATTCATCTTTTCAAATTTTCTCAGAATCCTGAAAAATACCGCATGAAACGTACCGAAAGTTACCTTATTCATTCTAAAATCATTGCATATACTTAAGGCTCTGTTTTTCATTTCGATTGAAGATGCCTTTGTAAAACTTATCGCAAGGATTCTAGTTGGTGGTATACCTTCGTTCATGACCATATTCACAATTCTATAAGTTATTACCCTTGTCTTTCCTGACCCTGGCCCAGCCAATACCATACATGGTCCATCGACATGATTTACTGCTATTTGCTGATTTTTATTTAAATTATCTATATCTATCATATTTTCCACCTTAATGTATTAAAAATTATCACGACAATATAAAAATATACTGTCGTGATTTTATCAAATTATCTACATCATCATATTATATCAAATATACGATCAAAAATATCCTTATTTAATTGTTCTCTTATTTTGATATAAAAATACATCAAAATAACTACTTTCATAAATATAATTTTATTTTAGCAAAACTTAATAACAACTAGCCTTCTTGCTTATATCATCTAGCACATTTGGAGCTGTTTTTTCGTTTGTCATAACAGTCACCAAATCACCTGCGAGAAGTAGCGTCGACCCACAAGGGATTATTTCCTTTTCACCTCTAAGTATTGATACAACTAGACACCCCTCTGGCCATGCAATATCTTTTATATAATTGTTATCCATTACACTTCCCAACTCTACAGAAACCTCAACTAATGTCTTTTTGTTGTAACTCCCTTCCAAAGAAAGATGATTACTTTGTAAAATTCTATCTAATAATGCCTCATAAATCGGTTTTGTATTTAATAAGTCAGAAACTAAAAGAGCAACTAATGACACAACTGCTAGAGAAAGTAAGTGATTAAGTGAGCCTGTCATCTCAGATATTAATATAATCGCTGTTATTGGCGATTTTACTATAGCTGCAAAATGCCCAGCCATTGCTATTACTATAAAGTTTAATAAATAATGTGATGGAATATTGAAGTAAGTAACCATTATAATACCTACTAAATCTCCAACTAAAGAACCTAAAGTTAATAATGGGAAGAATATACCTCCTGGCGCTCCAGAACCAAAGCATATAAAAGTAAATATAAATTTAATTATTATGTAAAATACTAATAATTTCGTCGATATATTTAAATTTTGTAAACTCATTATTAAATCATGTCCACCACCTAATAATGATGGTAGTGTAAGTCCCACTATCCCAGTTATTATAAACGGTATAATGCATTTCATTTCTATAGATAAGTTTGTCTTTTTATATAATATTTGAGATATTAATAGCCCATTGTTAAAAATCGTTCCACTAATTCCTACAACAACTCCCAAAATTAATAATGCCCAATAATATTTTAACGGCATTGCTGACAATTGTTGAAAGTTCAATGATGGTTTTAATCCAAAGAAGTTTTTAGATGCAAAATCAGCCGCAAGTGATGCCGATATAGCCGAAAGAAGAACGATTGGTGAAAAGTTTTTATGCGCCTCTTCTAGCGAAAACATAACACCTGCCATAGGTGCATTAAACGCTGCAGCAAGCCCTGCACTCGCCCCACATGTTATAAAATATTTCTTTTCATTGTCCATTTTTTTCGTCGTTTCAGCAAATCCCTCTCCAACACATGCCCCAATTTGAACAGATGGGCCTTCTCTCCCTAGTGATAAACCTGTCCCCAAACAGACAAGACCGCTTACAAATTTTAAAACTAAAACACTATACCACTTTTGCTTTAGCTTTCTAAGTAATATTCCCTCGACTTGTGGTATACCACTACCAGTTATCATAGGATCTAACTTTACAGATTTTCCTACGATATATCCCAGAAATATCAGTACTGCAAATATAAGTGGTATATAGATAAAGTTTTCTCTACCCATGTTATAGAACTTTTTGAACAGAGAAAACACATTTGATAAAATAAGCCTGTGCATTACTATCACTAGTCCTACTAATAATCCTACTAATAATGATTCTGCTAGTATCCTGTACTTTTCTAGCTCGCCATAAATCAGCATTTTTTTCGTTCTTAAATGATTAGCTTTCATAAATATTTACAATATCCTCCTATTTAATTTAATTTTATTAAAAATTTATAATTTCCACAACTTCTATTATATAAAATTGCATCAAAAAAAGCAGTGTAAAATTTTCGCACCGCTTTTTGTAAATGTGTAAAATATTTTATTTTTATTTACCTTATATTTATATATTTATTTGCATATATTTTATGTTTATTTTACCTAATTTATTTTCAAATAACTTTTATATATTTTTAACTGCACAGACTTTGAACATAGGCGTTGGATTATAAAAATCATCTTTTATTTTATAAATCCTTCCGCTTACTTCACAGTCAGTTTTACATGATTCAAAACCTATCTCTTGTAGGTATTTTTCATCCCATAGAGGTCTATGTTTTTTGCTTATTTCTAGTTCTTGCTTAATATCATCACATTCCTTTACTAACTTAGAATCCATCATATTATGAGCATGTTCTTTGCCTAGCGATTTCATCTCTTCTTTTAATGAAACATGTCCATAATCGGCATCAAAGTTTAAAAGCACTCCATCTTTTTTCAAAACTCTGTACCATTCCTTATATGCCTTTTCTATATCAGGTAATGTCCATGTCAAATTTCTAGAAATAACTACATCAAATTCCTCATCATCAAAACTCAACTCTTGTGCATTCATAACCTTAAAATCTATATCATAATTTAGCATATCAGCTATTTCCCCAGCTTTTTCTATCATTGATTCTGTCAAATCAATACCAACAACATCATGCCCCAAAGATGCTAATATAACAGAGAAAAATCCCGGTCCACATCCAACATCTAATACTTTTAAATGTTCTTTATCTGGTAAGTTTGATATTATTTCATCTTGCCATAATTGTCTCTTATCGCTGTTTAACTCTTCTATTCTTAAGTCATAAAAATCATCACTTCTCTTTGACCAATAACTTTCTATTCTCTCTACTAAATTCATTTCAATCGCCCCCATATATACCTTTTAAGTTGATGTATTTTATATTTGTTTATTTCTCCCCAATTATCATAAACATAGGTGTAGAACCATAATTTAATTTTTCTTCTTTATTCCAAGTTTTTGTCCAAATATTTTGGTCTATTTGTATATTTTTAAAACCTATTTTATCTAAAACAATCTTGTCCCAAACAGGTCTTTGAATCTTGCTAAGTGGAAGTTGTCTAGCTATATCTTCCATAGAATCTATATCTGTGCATGTGTAGTGGTCTTCCATTCCAGAAAGCTCCACATTCTTTCTATCAGATTCATATTCTCTTCTTTTTTCCTCATCAAATAGATGTAAATACCAATTAGCGTCAAAATTTATCATCTTTCCGCCATTTCTCAATACCTTATACCAACTTTTATAAGCTTTTTCTGGATCTTTAAGGTTCCAAGTAAGATTTCTAGTTACAATTAAATCAAAATCTCCCTCTCCAAACTCCAGATTATGTGCGTCCATTCTTCTAAACTTAATCTTATCCTTCAAATCACCTGCGTTTTCTCTCGCTTTGTTTAACATCTCTTCAGTATAATCAACAGCAGTCACATCGTACCCAGCAGATGCTAATATTATTGAGAAAAATCCAGGTCCACATCCTATATCCAATACCTTTAGTCTTCTATCCCCAGCGAAAACTGGTGCATTAGATTTTATAATGTCTATCCATTCTAATTTTTTATCGCTTTTTAACTCTCCTATATTAACTTGGCAATATCCCTCTGCCCTGTCAGCCCAATATCTCTCATTTTCCTTTAAAAATTCTTTCATCTTCATATTCCCCACCCCTTATAGTTTCTATAAAAACAAAAAATGCCATGAAAATACGCATACTACGAGAGTACTAGTATCTTCATGACACTGTTAATTAATTATTCATTGTTAATTAAATTTTAGCACATTGTTTTTTTATAGTCAAATTATAAATTAGGCATTAGTTTTTTATATCCATTTACATTATTCTTGTGCCATCTCCAAGCATCTTCTATAATTCTTTCAAGTGAATCATACTCTGGTTTCCACCCAAGAACTTCTTTAGCCTTATCACTAGATGCAATAAGAACAGCAGGATCTCCACTTCTTCTTTCTTCTAACTTAGCTGGTATGTCGTGATTAGTAACTTTTCTAGCTACATCTATAACTTCTTTAACTGAGTATCCATTTCCATTACCTAAGTTAAATATGTTACTTTGGTTTCCTTTTCTTAAATATTCTAATGCTTTATAATGAGCAGATGCTAAATCCATAACATGGATATAGTCTCTTATACAAGTTCCATCATTTGTATCATAATCATTTCCAAATATACTTATATGCTCCCTTTTTCCAAGAGGAACTTGAAGAATTAATGGTATAAGATGAGTTTCTGTCGTATGAGCTTCCCCAATACTTCCATCAAAATATGCACCAGCAGCATTAAAATATCTTAATGAAACATATTTCGTTCCATAAGCATTATCAAACCACTTCATCATTTTTTCCATAGCTAACTTTGTCTCACCATATGTATTAGTTGGATTTGTATCATCAGATTCTAATATAGGAATATTTTTCGGCTCTCCATATGTCGCAGCAGTCGATGAAAATACTATTTTATCTACGTTGTTTTCTTTCATTACATCTAATAAGCACATCATTCCATAAACATTGTTGTGATAATATTCATATGGTTTAACCATACTTTCTCCGACTAGTGAATTTGCTGCAAAATGAATAACAGCTTCTATATCATTTTCTTTAAATACTTTATCTAAATTTTCCTTATCTCTTATATCACATTCATAAAACTTATCGCTTAAAATAGCTTCTTTATGTCCTGTTAATAAATTATCTACTATTATTACATCCTCATTTTGTTCAATAAAATATTTCACTGTATGAGAGCCAATATACCCTGCTCCCCCTATAATTAATATACTCATAATAAAATTCTCCCTCTAAATAAAAGCCTCTGGTCGTTATAATAAAAACTTTCCAGAGGCTAATTAATTTAATAAATTTATGCCTTATTAATAAGCATAATCTCAATATCTATCTTTCTATACAAGCAGCCTTTTCTTTTATAAATGCTTCAAATTCATCTCTAAGCTCAGGTCTTTTTAATGCAAAATCTACAGTTGCTTCTAAGAAACCTAACTTATCCCCAACATCATATCTTCTTCCTTCAAAGTTATATGCATATATAGCTTCTTTAGTTGCTAAAGTTTGAAGAGCATCAGTTAATTGGATTTCTCCACCTTTACCTTCTTCTTGAGTTTCTAATATATTGAATATCTCCGGAGTTATTATATATCTTCCAAGTATCGCTATATTAGATGGAGCATCTTCTACAGATGGTTTTTCAACCATATCTTTTACTTTGTATACTCTATCTTCAATATGTTTTACGTCTAGTATTCCATACTTGTCTACATTTTCATTTGCAACTTCTTGCACACCTAATATGGAAGTTTTGTACTCATCATAAGCATCTATCATTTGTTTTAGACAAGGTACTTCTGCGTCTACTATATCGTCCCCAAGTAAAACTGCAAAAGGCTCATCTCCGATAAAGCTTTTAGCACAGTATACTGCATGTCCTAATCCTTTTGGTTCTTTTTGTCTTATGTAGTGGATGTTTACCATGTTTGATATATCTTGAACCATTTCTAGCATTTCTGTTTTGCCTTTTTGTTCAAGCTCAAGTTCTAATTCAACAGAACGGTCGAAGTGATCTTCTATAGATTTTTTACTTCTTCCTGTTACTATTAGTATTTCTTCTATTCCTGACTCTATTGCTTCTTCTATTATGTATTGAAGTGTTGGTTTGTCTACTATTGGTAGCATTTCTTTGGCTTGAGCTTTAGTTGCTGGTAAAAATCTTGTACCAAGACCAGCTGCTGGTATTATTGCTTTTTTTACTCTTTTTGTCATTTTATACTCCCTCTATTAATATAATCCTAGTTTAATGGATAAAGTTTAAATCAATTATATATTATTACTAATTTTTAATAGTTGTAAATTTATTTATAACAAATTTAAAGTCCACTAAAGTGATAATATATTTAAAATTCAATACTATATAAATTATAATTCCAATAATAACTTGTAAAATTAATCTATAATATATGCTCATAGGTATATAATTTAATAAATCTACAATGATAAACATAATCAATGAATTTATTACAAAAATCATTATATTTTTAATATATACACTAATATTTAATTCATTTTTCACCTTGTATGTTTGATATAACATTACTATAAGTTCAGCACATATAGTTCCATAACATGCCCCAATAGAAGCATATCTAGGTATTAATATTATATTCATTACTAAATTTACTATAGCTCCTAATATTACAGAAATAATATAATCCTTATCTCTTTCTTTTGGTATTAAATACTGAGTTCTTATAACATTAGCCCATGATAAAAATATTAAAGAAATAGCTAAATATTTTATCAATGTACCTGTTTTAGTAAAGTTGTTTCCTAAAAATATTAATATAAAATCGTCTGATATTGCTATAAGCCCCATCGTTATTGGTAATGCAAGAAACATTATAACTTGCAATGATTTACCTATATACATCTTGATTTTTTCTTCTTCACCCTTAGCAATCATATTCGACATTCTCGGTAACATTACAGTTCCTAAAGACGTTATAATACATTTTGGAACATCTATAATCTTTACAGCATTCTCATAGTATCCAACTTCTACAATAGAAGCCATATTACCCAACATTATTTTATCCATAATCTTATAAATACTTACAGCTATTACTGGTATAAATAATATTAAACATGGCTTTAAATGCTTTAAAATATCTATTATCTTTATCTTTGTAAAATTTACATATTTTTTCATATATGGCCATAATATAATTTGACTCAAAAATGTGCTTCCTGATAATATTAATGTATATACCCATAAATCATCACTATTTCTTACAAACAAAAATATACTTACTAGTGATATAATTTTTATTATAGTATTTCTTATTATAGTTATCTTAAATTTTTCTAAACCAAAGAAGAACCAATTTATATCAAAGATAGATGATATAACATAAAAAATTTGTATTACTGCAATCTGCTTATATCTAATATTAAATAGTATAATATATATTAAATATGTTATTACCATCAAAGTAGATACTATAAATTGAAGTAAATATATACTCCAGAATGTTTTTGATAATTCATCTTTATTATCCCTAACTTTTGCTATAGATCTATTTCCATAATTATTTAGTCCTAGCATAGCAATTAGCATAAAGTAATATGATATAGAATAAGTATAAGAATGTATACCCACTCCATCTGCTCCTAATACTCTAGCTACATATGGAACTGTAATTAATGGTAGTATTAAAATTAATACTTGATATATTATATTATAAAAAAAATTTTTTCTTAATTTATTCATTTTATGTCCACCTGTTATATTTTTCTTAAATTTAGTTTTTTACGAGTGATATTAATATCATCAATAATATATTTAATAAAATACCCCATTATTAAAATAATATAAAATTGCATTTTATCTCTTGCTTCAATTAGCATCATAATAAAAAATATCCGTATACTAAAAGATATTATTGCACTAATTATATTTTTTTTATAATAGTTTAAAGATTTACCTACTATATATAATATGTACATATATATAATCATACCTATTATCCCACTTTTGTACACTATCTCCAATATATGATTATGCGCATGTGTTGCATTCTTATTTCCTAATTTAAAAGTTCTTATAAAAGATGTTTCTACTCCATATCCAATAACTTTTCTTCTACTTATTAACTCTAGTGTTGAATCCCAAATATATTATTTTTAAATATAATAAATAAATCAAATAATATAATAGCTACTAATGAATTCCCTGACCAACAAATAAAAACTGATAAGTTGCAAATTGTTAATAAATATAAAAATTTTAGTGTTAATTTATCGCCTTTGAAATATCCATTTATCATAGAAATCATTAATGCAGGTATAAATGTTACTATATGCACATTATCATATCCTAGTACCCAGTTATTTTTATATCTTTCAGTTGCATATAAACCATTTGGATACTTTAGTATTGAAATAAAGTTAATTGTTATCAACAGTATAAATACTATTTCTAATATGCCCAATATTCTTTTAGGTTTTAGAGTTAATTCATACTCTAGTATCATGCATATTCCTATAATACTTATTGCATCTAAAATTGCTAAATTTAAATTTCCAGATGTGTTAATACAGGTTGAAAAAATAACTATAAATTCATATAATAAAATTCCTATCATATATTTTGAAATTTTCATATTTTTTATATAGATTAATAATACAATAAATAAATTTCCTATTTTCCATAAATTTATCAAACTATGTAATTTAGAAAAGTTAACACTTATATATGTTGGTTCAAAAAATGGTAAAATTAATAGAACTAGAAATAAATTATAAATCCATGCTATATTCTTTTTCATATTACTTCACCCATTTATCTTTCAAATTTAGATTTATACGGAAGTATCTTGTCAAAACTCGCATTTATTTCATTTTTTCTTATTTTGAAATCCATATCTTGCTCAGAATCATTAATACATGTTATTTTATATTTTTTACGTTCAATAAAATAACACAAATTCTCATCCATTATATCAATGTATTTTCCCATTTTAGGATTCCTAGGCATAAATTTTCCTGATGCAAATTGCCAGTATTGATATAACCAATGGTTAACACTTTCTTCATTATTTCTAAACCTAAATGACATAGTTTTTCTTAATATATCTTCTTCTTTTTTCCATACTTCCTCAAATGTACTCTTTAAGTATGGAATAGGATGATGAAAAACATTAAAACCTGGAAACTGATTGTATACAACTAATGGCAATGATTTAAATAAATATTCACCATTTTTTAATGAAAAATATTTATTTTTATTTTTCTCTATACATTTCTTAAAATTAAAATGTTTATTTATTATTACAATATCATTACAGACCTTTTTAAAAAAATTATCTCCTGGCTTAACCATTATAGGTGCAAATACACATGCATCACATGGCAATCCATCTTTAAAAAAATCCTCTGGAAAAACTTTATTCGTTAAAAACATATCATCATTAAAATATACAAACTGCTCTGATAATCCTTTTATCTTATGCATGTTCATTTCGATTGCATTTGAGTTAAATGTAGGTAAATTTTCTTTAGGCATATAATCCTCATGTTTTACAATTACAAGTTTTTCACATTCTGTATTTAACCACTAAGGAATATGACCATATGTAATAAAATAAACTTTATTAACCCATGGAGCAAAAGTTTCAACTCCTCTAAACCAATATTTCAAATTTTCCCAATCTCTATATCTAATCACTCTGTTATCAATATTTTTCAAATTATGATTATACTTTTTTTCATATTTTAATTTTTCTTTTGCCACTCTTCATCATTGCCATCAACCCAAGTCACAACAAAATCTATTTTTGATTTCATTCCTAATACATCCCCATTTCTCTAAATTTTAGTATATTCTCTAGAACCTTGATATAATGCTTTAATTGCTCCAAAAAAGTCTATTGTATGCTTATATTCCTTATATTTTCTAAGAGCAAAATCTAATATATATATAGCACATTAATCCAAAGATTCTTTTAAAACAACAACCCTTAACAAAAAGAAACTTTCTATCTATTCCTTTAAACCAAGTAGAAGTTCCATTCGAATCTATGCTGCTAATTACTTCTCTTTTTCCATATATATTTAGCTTATTCTTTAAACAGTCACTTATAAATATATTATCCTCTCCTAAATAAAGTTCTGTTCCTGTTCCAAAATTTTCATCAAACCTTATATTTTTAGATTTAATACTATTCACATTAAACGTTATTCTTGCTGAAAAAACTCTGAAAGTTGAAATATATCCAATCCTTTTAGGAAGTTTCTTTGTAACTCTTCCATCTTTCCCCTCTCTAATAACATTAAATGCTATTACATCTGCTTTTTGATTTTTTATATATGCATTTTTTATAATCTCTGCATATCCATCAATGTATTTAACTTTATCATCTGCTATCAATACTATATCTGTATCATCTGCTATGTTCTCTAAGGCTCTATTTCTACTTTTACTTAATCCTCTTTCATTATATGAAAATATTCTAATTTTATTTTTATTATAATAAAACTCATTATATGTATTTTCCATACACTGATTTATTATTATAGCATCTGTCTGTATATTCATATTTTTTACAAATTCTATTGGATCATTTAGATTCATAGTTGAAACAGCTACTTCTATCTTTGGGTCATTAATTTTTATAGATTTTTTTATATAAATTCTTTTTTTACATGCATTCCATGCATAGCCAATAAAGTTGAATATACTCTCTTTCAATGAAAGCCTTTCTATCTTCCTATAAAGATCCCATGTCCCCTTCACAGCCTTGAATTTGTTACTCGACAAAGAGTTTCCTACTCTTCTATATGAACATAAATTTTCATTTAATCCATAACAATCGAACCCATTTTTTAATATATTACACCATGTTGCTGCATCTTGTCTTCTCCTTATCATAGGCATTTTTAATAAATCTGATTTAATTATAGCAGTATCAATCATAACTCCAACTGTCTGAATTATTGTATTTTTCAAATATAGTCTATAATTAATGACCTTCGGCATATTTATTATTTTATTTTTAGAAGAACCATCTTCACTTATAACCTCATAATCTGTACATGTAAATCCATACCCATTTTCATCCATAAACTTTAGCTATTTTTCAAGTTTATCAGGTTTCCATAAGTCATCTGAATCTAAATATGCAATAAATCTTCCATCTGCTTTTTCTAACGCATAATTTCTAGCTACAGCTGCTCCAGAATTTTCATCCAATAAATAATACTTTATTCTAGAATCTATTTGCATATAATTCTTTATTATCTCTCTTGAATTATCACTAGAGCAGTCATCAACTAATATTAGCTCCCAATCTTTATAAGTCTGATTGCAAACAGAATCTATCATATCACTTAAAAATCGTTCACTATTATAAACCGGTGTTATTACTGATACTTTTTTATTTACCTCACAATTTAGTCTCATCTTATAATATGCATATCCTTTCATATCATTTATATAAGTTTTTATTCTAATAATTATAAAAATAGGATATATTCACTATCCTATTTTTATAATGTTTTTATATAATATTCTCTGCTACTAGCTCCCTACCTAATACTTCTTTTCTTCCTATAGAATAATAGTCTATATTATATTCTTTAATTTCTTCTATATCATAACAATTACGTCCATCATATATCACAGCATTATTCATCAACTCTTCATATTTACTTAACTCTAAAGATTTTATCTCATTCCATTCAGTAAATATAAATGCCATATCCGCATCTTCTAATGCTTTTTCTGGAGAAGTTACATAATCAATTTCAGTAGGATATAACTTTTTAAAATTATCTATACCTACTGGATCATAAGCTACTATTTCAGCACCTTCATCTAATAATCTTCTTACATTTGGTATTGATGGAGCTTCTCTTAAATCGTCAGTTCCTGGTTTAAAAGTAAGACCAAGTACTGCTACTTTCATTCCTTTTAATGAACCAAATTCTTGTTTAGCTTTTCTAAATAATTTATATTTTTGATTTTCATTTACTTCTATAGTTGCTTTTATAGTTTTTATCTCGTATCCACTATCATTAGCCAACCAGTGAAGTGCTTTTGTATCTTTTGGGAAACAAGACCCTCCATATCCAAGACCAGCATTTAAGAATTTGTTTCCTATTCTAGGGTCATAACTCATTCCTTTTGCAACATCTTCTATATCAGCTCCAACTATTTCACAAACATTTGCCATTTCATTCATAAATGATATTTTTAATGCTAGGAAATCATTTGATGCATATTTTATCATTTCTGTACTTCTTCTGTTTGTAACTACTATAGGTTGATTAAATCTTTCATATACATATCTTAATTTTTCTTCTGCTTTTCTAGATTCAACACCTATAACTATTCTCGATGCATTTAGTGTATCTACTACTGCAGTCCCTTGTGCTAAGAATTCTGGATTTGATGCAACTTCTATCTTAACATTATGTACTAAATTTTCTTTTAAAAATTCTTCTACTTTATCATTAGTTCCTATTGGAACTGTCGATTTTACAACTACTAAACAATCTTTAGTAACATTTTCTGCTATTTGTTTGCATACTCCAAATACGTAATCTAGATTAGCTGAACCATCTGCTCTTTCAGGTATTCCTACTCCTATAAATACTATATCTGCATTTTTGTATGCATCGGCATAGTCAGTTGTAAAATCTAATCTATTTTCTTTATAATTTCTTTCTAATAATTCATCTAATCCTGGCTCATATATAGGTGATATTCCTTGTTTCATTATTTCAACCTTTTTTTCATCAATATCTACACATGTAACATTATGTCCTACTTCTGATAAACAAGCTCCTGTTACAAGTCCTACATATCCAGTTCCAGCTACTACTATATTCATACTTACTCTCCCTTAAACATTTACCATTTTTATTATATATTCCATTATTAAGTCTAATTTATCATCAACTAATCCTTGATTTTCACCATTACAACCAAAATAGAACTTAATCTTTGCCTCTGTTCCCGATGGTCTTACAGCTATCCAACTTTCATCTTCTAATATAAATTTAAGAACATCTGATTTTGGTAAATCATTTATTCCCTTTTTATAATCTCTAACTTCAGCTACTTTTATATCTGCAATAGTTTGTATGTCTGAAGTTCTGAAATAATCCATAATATTTTGGATTTGTTTCATACCATCAATACCTTTTAAAGTTATAGATTTTAAATCTTCTTTATAATATCCGTACTTTTTATATACTTCTTGAAGGCCTTCGTATAAAGTCATTACTTTATCGTAGTAATAAGCTGCCATCTCGCATATTAATAGTGATGATACTACTCCGTCTTTATCTCTTGCATGAGTTCCTACTAAATATCCGTAACTTTCTTCATAACCCATTACAAATGTTCTATCTTTGTTTTGTTCAAATTGATTTATTTTTTCACCAATGAATTTAAATCCTGTTAATGTATCTATACAGTCAACACCATTTTCTTTTGCTATTTTAGCGCCTAATTCTGATGTAACTATTGTTTTTATTATTGTAGGATTTACTTGGTTTGATATATTTTCCTTATTGTTACTAATTACATACTCCACTAATAATGAACCTACTTGATTACCATTAAGTACTACATATTCTCCTTCGTTGTTTTTTACTACAACTCCAACTCTATCACAGTCTGGATCTGTTCCCATTATGATATCAGCACCTGAGTTTTTAGCCATTTCTATAGCTATTTCAAATACTGCTTTTTCTTCTGGATTTGGATATTCAACTGTAGAAAAATTACTATCTGGTAATTCTTGTTCTTTTACTACCTCTACATTTTTAAATCCTGATTGTTTTAGGACTTCTCTTACTGTGATATTACCTGTTCCATGTATAGGTGTATAAATTATTTTTATTTTATCTCCAACTCTATCTATTACATCTTGATTTATAATTTGTTTTTTTACTTCATTTATAAATGCTTTGTCTATATCTTTATTTAATACTTGGATTAAGTTATCGCCAAGTTTAGTAGTTGGTATTCTGCTATAATCTTCTATTTTGTTTACTTCTTGTATTATTTCGTTTGCGATATCGGGACAAACTTGCCCTCCATCTGACCAATAAACTTTGTATCCATTATATTCTGGTGGATTGTGACTTGCAGTTATTACTATACCTGCTACACAATTTAAGTATCTTACGGAAAATGATAATTGCGGTGTGCTCCTCAAGCTGTCATATATATAAGCTTTTATTCCACAAGCTGCTAATGTCTTTGCCGCTTCTATGCAAAATTCTTTTGATTTGTGTCTGCTGTCATAGGCTATTACTACGCCTCTTTTCTGACCGTCTTCTTTACACTTTTTTAAGATATAATTACAAAGTCCAAAAGTAGCCTTTCTCACTGTGTACTTATTTATTCTATTAGTTCCATAACCAATAACTCCTCTAAGTCCTCCAGTTCCAAATTCTAATTCTTTGTAAAATCTATCTTCTATCTCTTTTTCGTCGTTTTGAATTGCTTTTAGTTCTTGTTTTGTTTCATCATCAAAGTATGGATTATTCATCCATTCATTATAATTTTTTATATATTCCCTCATTTACTTACACTCCCTAAGATGCATTACTATCTCCAAACAGTACTTTAACTGTCTTTAAAATCAATTTTATATCTAATAATAAATTTCTATTTTTTATATATTCTAAATCCATCTCTACCCATTCATCAAAACCGATATTATTTCTTCCGCTGACTTGCCATATACAAGTAAGCCCTGGTTTTACAAGAAGTCTTTGTTTTTGGTATGAATTATATTGCTCAACCTCTCTAGGAATTGGTGGCCTCTGTCCGACTAAGCTCATATCTCCTTTTAAAACATTAAATAATTGCGGTAATTCATCTAAGCTAGTCTTTCTTATAAATTTTCCTACTTTTGTTATTCTAGGGTCATCAGTCATCTTAAATGCTGGACCTGTTTGTTCATTTTGTTCTTGTAAATGTTTTAGTAATTCTTCGGCATTGTGAACCATACTTCTAAACTTATACATTTTAAAAGTTTTTGGATGTTGGCCATTTCTCTCCTGACAGAAAATTATTCGTCCCTTTGGATCTTCTATTTTTATAAGAATGGCTACTATTAAAAATATTGGCGATAATACTATTATCCCAGCTAAAGAGCATATGATATCTATGCTCCTTTTTATAAAAAGATATAAATTTGATTCCCTCTCTAAAACCTCATTTAAGTTAATACCCTCATTTAAATCTGTATTTTTGTTTTTAGAGATTGTTTTTTCCATTAATACTCCCCCTCTCTATAAACAAAAATTATTTTCTTTTTCTTTTTTTATTCTTCGTATCATCTTGACCATAATAGTCATAGCTATAATACTCGTTATTTATATCTGCTTTAAATTTATTAAGTATAACACCTAATATATTTGCATTTACACTCTCTAATCTTTCTTTTGCTAATTTAGCTAAATTTTTATCAACTTCATTAGAGCCTACTACAAATATAACTCCATCTGAATATAAAGAAATTATCGCAGCATCACTTACAATTCCTATAGGCGGTGCATCAATAAAAATATAATCGTATTCACTTCTTATACTCTTTATAAATTCACTCATTTTTTGTGAGGCTAAAACTTCAGAAGGGTTTGGTGGTATAACCCCACCTGTTAATATATATAAATTTTCTTGTTTTGTTTTCTTTATACAATCATTTAGATTTTTTTTACCTAATAATATATCTACTATCCCATTTGTATTAGCTAAATCAAATAATCTATTTGTCGTTGGATTTCTTAAATCTCCATCTATTAAAAGTACTTTTTTATCAATTTTAGCAAAATTCACTGCTAAATTTGCAACAACTGTACTCTTACCTTCATCTTTTTTTGAACTTGCTATACAAATTACTTTTAAACCTTTATCTAAATTTGAAAATTCTATCCCCGTTCTTATACTTCGATATGCTTCGGATATGTTTGACTGTGGTCTTTCTAAACTTGCTATTTTTCCCATATGTTCTCCCCGCTATCACAATTATTTTTAAATTTTATTAGACTTCCTTTGGTACGACACCTAATAAAGTAAGTCCTAATTCTTTTTCTATATCTTGTGGATTTCTCATTTTATTATCAAGAAACTCAATCATAAATATACTAAATACTCCTACCATTATTCCTAAAACACCAGCTATTGCTATGTTCATTTTTTTATTTGGAGCAACTGGATCTATAGGTATTTTAGCTTTATCTATAACTTCTACGCCATTTGCATCTGCTATTCTTATAGCTTCTTTAGTAAATACTTTTGGTATTTCATTTGCAATTTTTGCTGCATTTGAATTTTTTGTATCTTTAACTGATATCTTTATAATTTGAGTATCTGAAACTGTTGAAACCGATATTTTTTCTGATAATTCATCATATGTTTCTTCTAAGTTTAAATTTTTTATAACGTTTTCTAAAACTGTTCTTGATTTTATTACTTTCCCGTATGTTACTGCTAACTTTTGACTTACACTAACTTGGTCACCAGATACAGTTTGTGATCCTTCTGCTTTCTCAGTTTTTACAATTAATGTAGTCTCTGCTTGGTATACTGGTTTTGCTATAAAGAAACTGTATACTGAACTTGCAGCAACACATATAACGCATAAAACAGCGATTATATACCATTTTTTCTTAATAATAGAAAAATACTCCCTTAAATCTATTACTTCCTCCAATGTTTTCCCTCCATTTTTAATATTTTTATACATTATTTTGAAATTATGTATATTATTTTAATTATTCCCACTAAAAACCATTAGAATGTCTTTTATCGAAATTGTATAGAATAAATTTCATTATATTTAATTTTTTTATTTATTTTTTTAATATTAAGATTTACAGAATAAAAATT
>OCHO01000705.1_pt1 | contig 25570 bp, 32 predicted proteins | sample 1538441 | NCBI WGS metagenome assembly OCHO01 (sample SAMN04571691, study PRJEB22368) | human gut metagenome | biome: human gut; material: stool | host: Homo sapiens | place: Luxembourg | collected 2012-06-29
GACTGAATTAATTAGTGGAGAGCCGGATACAGGGAGACTTGTAAGTCCGGTTCGGAGGCGAGTACTCGGAAACCTACCATAGAAATATGACAAGGCGCTGGGTGCTTAGCCTACGTGTACACGACCGAGGAATCCGAGAAGCTGGAACTCCATGAACTGACGCGGGAACTGGGCGGCAATCTGGAGCTTGCCGTCCGGCGGCTGGCTGAAAGGAAAAGAGAGGAACAAAAACAAGTATCAACCCCTAAATGAACGAAGTTATGAGAAACAGACAATTGGTGAGGCTGGCGGTATGCCTGGTCGGCATGGCCGCCATGGTATTGCAAAGTTGTATGGAAGCAAACGGAACGGACTGTGACAGACTCTGCGGTTCGTGGAGCAGCGTGGAGGGTAAGCCTGACGTGCTGGTCTACAAGGAAGGCGGAGCCTATAAGGTGACGGTCTTTTCCCGCAGCGGAAAGACGCGTGTCCTGAAACCGCGGACCTACCTGCTGGTCGAGGAGAACGGCAACCTTTTCATCAACACCGGATACCGTATTGACGTGTCCTATAATGAAGCGACCGACGTGCTGACTTTTTCCCCTCACGGTGATTATGTACGTAATGAAAACAGACGATGAGAACGGGAGGCATATGGAAAAAGGCAAGCCTTGTTTGTACGGTGTTTCTGCTGGCAACCGTACAGTCAAGCGCTCAGTGGGTGGTTACCGATCCCGGAAACCTGGCCCAGGGTATCATCAACATGTCGGACAATATTGCGCATACCTCCAAGACGGCCACGAACACCGCGCAGAGCTTTTCTGAAACGGTCAAGATCTATGAGCAGTCAAAAAAATACTATGACGCCCTTAAATCCGTGAACAACCTGGTGAGGGACGCCCGCAAGGTGCGTGAGATCATTCTGATGGTGGGTGACGTGTCGGATATCTATGTCACCGGCTTCGGCAGGATGATGAAGGATGAGAATTTCTCGGCAAAGGAACTGGATGCCATCGCTTCCGGTTATACGAAACTTCTGGAGGAGAGCAACGGCGTATTGCAGGATCTGAAGCAGGTAATCGATGTCAGCACCCTCTCCATGACGGACAAGGACCGCATGGATGTGGTGGATGAGTGTTACCGTGACATGCGCCGTTACCGGAACCTTGTCAGTTATTATACGAACAGGAATATCGCCGTGAGCTACCTGCGTGCCAGGAAGAGGAACGACATGGACCGCGTAATGAGGCTCTATGGTGATGAAACTTCCAGATACTGGTAGCCTATGGTATTGTTGTCGATAGATTTTGCCAGCCTCCATACGATACTGGAGAGTCTGTACAATGAGATGATGCCTCTTTGCGAGGACATGCTGGGTGTGGCGAAGGGCGTTGCAGGACTGGGTGCCCTGTTTTATGTCGCCCTCCGCGTCTGGCAGTCGATGGTCCGTGCCGAACCGGTGGACGTCTATCCGCTGCTTCGCCCTTTTGCACTGGGTATCTGTATCCTGCTGTTTCCGACACTGGTGCTGGGAACGATGAACAGTATTTTAAGTCCCATTGTGCAGGGGACCCACAGGATGCTGGAAGGGCAGACACTGGACATGCAGCAGTACAGGGCACAGAAAGACCGGCTGGAGAGGGAGGCCATGATGCGCAATCCCGAAACCGCCTATCTGGTCAGCGATGAGGAGTTTGACCGCCAGCTGGACGAGCTCGGCTGGTCTCCGGGAGACGCCGCCACCCGTCTGGGAATGTATATGGAAGTAGGCATGTATAATCTGGAGAAGAGTATCCGTGACGCTTTCCGCAGCCTGCTGGAACTGCTCTTTGCAGCCGCTTCGTTGCTGATAGATACGGTAAGGACCTTTTTCCTGGTGGTACTTTCCGTGCTGGGTCCGATAGCCTTCGCCATCTCGGTGTGGGACGGTTTGCAGTCCACGCTCGGGCAGTGGTTCACAAGATATATATCGGTCTACCTGTGGCTTCCTGTCAGCGACCTGTTCAGTTGCATGCTTGCCAAGATACAGGTGCTCATGCTTCAGAACGATATTGCCGAACTGCAGGGAAATCCCGATTATTCACTGGACAATTCGAACTGCGTGTATATCATTTTCATGTTGATCGGGATTGTCGGTTATTTTACCGTTCCGACCGTTTCCGGCTGGATTGTCCAGGCGGGAGGTGGCGGCAACTATTCCCGCAATCTGAATCGTACGGCGACTAAAGCCGGTGGTTTCACTGCCGGTGCCGGCGGTGCGGCACTGGGTAATATCGGAGGGCGTATACGTGGAAAATAAACAATCAAAAACGATTCACAGATGGAATTCAAGTCATTGACCAATATTGAAAGCAGCTTCAGGCGCATCCGCCTGATGCTGGCAGCCTTTGTATGCTGCTGTACGCTCATTACCGGCTATTCGTTGTGGAGCTCCTACAGCTTTGCCGAGAAGCAGCGTGAAAAGATCTATGTGCTGGACGGCGGCAAGTCGCTGATGCTTGCGCTCTCGCAGGACCTTTCGCAGAACCGTCCGGCGGAAGCCAGGGAGCACGTGAGGCGCTTCCATGAACTCTTCTTCAACCTTTCACCGCAGAAGGACGCCATCGAGCACAATATTCACCGGGCTCTGCTGCTGGCTGACAAGAGCGCCTACCATTATTATGTGGACCTTGCCGAGAAAGGGTATTACAACCGTCTGATTTCGGGTAACATCAACCAGGTTGTCCAGGTGGACAGCGTGTCTTGCGACTTCAACAGTTATCCCTATAAGGCGAGGACGTACGCCCGGCAGATGATCATCCGTGAGAGCAATGTGACGGAACGCAGCCTGGTGACGGAGTGCCGGCTTCAGAATGCTGTCAGGTCGGATGATAATCCAAACGGGTTTATTATCGAGCATTTTACCATTATGGAAAACAAGGATTTAAGGAGTGCCGACCGATGAGAAGAAGAAAATACCCGTGGAAACAGGCGGACATCCTGATACACCGATACTGCCGCAGACTGACGACAGGGCAGCGGTTGGCTGTCATCGCCGTTGCATTTGCCCAGTTTATGGCAGGCTGCCTGTATATGATCCTCTCTTCCCTTTTGGGTTTCGGAGAACCGGGCGGGGGATTGCAAATTGAGCATATCCGCCCTTTGGATATAAAGCCGGAGAAAGATACAACCATTCACTTTAAAGACTATTATGATTATGGACATTCAGAAAATCAGGACACTGTTAGGCTTGTCTGCTGACAGACCTTTGAGTCCGGAGGAAAAACGCAGGCGTACCAGGTATATTGTCTATCCCGCCATGTGCCTGCTCTTTGCAGGTTCGTTATGGCTGATTTATTCGCCGTCTGAGAAGGAGAGGGCGGCGGAGGAGAAAAAGAAGGGATTCAATACGGATATTCCCTCCCCCGGACAGCAAAGGATGGACGGCAACAAGGTGGACGCTTATGAGCGTGAAGAATTGGAGAAAAAGGATAAGTACCGTAAAAATGCATTTCAGGAGATGGTCTCGCTGTTCGGCAGTTCCGGTAAGGATACGGTGCACCTGCCTGAAGGCATGGCGGAATTACCGGTGGAAGAGGCGGATAACCCCTCTACAGGTTCCCATAATACTGTCCGTTCTTCTGCCGGTGCCTACCGTAACATGAACCGTACGCTGGATAATTTTTATACCCGTGCGGAGAACTCTGAAAGGAATGAACTGCTCCGGCGTATCGAAGAGCTGGAGCATGAACGGCAGAATGAAAAGCCGTCGCAGGAGACTACGATGGAAGAGAAAATGGCGCTGATGGAGAAATCTTATGAACTGGCTGCCCGCTACAACGGGAAACAGGCGGCGACGACTTCTCCGGCAATGGATAAAAGGCAACGGACGGCTGTCAAACCGGTAAAACAGGTCCGGCACCAGGTGGTGTCTTCCCTGTCACAACCCGCGAGCAACGGGGAATCAGGGAACGGATTTGCGGGGGAAAGGAATGTAGGGTTCAATACTCCTGTGGGGAAAGTGCTGACTTCCGACAGGAATACCATTCCTGCCTGCATACACGGTACACAGACTGTTTCGGACGGTCAGGCGCTGCGTATCCGCCTGCTGGAACCGATGGTGGTCGATGACCGGTTTATTCCTAAGGGGACGATCCTGACCGGCGGAGCCCGTATGGAAGGTGAACGGCTTGATATCCTTGTTCAGGCGGTTGAATATAAAGGTACGGTTATTCCTGTAGAACTGGAGGTTTACGATGCGGACGGCCAGCGGGGAATACCGGTCCCCAACTCGATGGAGTATGATGCGGCACGTGAGATAGCGGCAAATATGGGAACCTCCATGAACGGCAGTATCAATATCTCTACGGATGCCGGGGCGCAGATCGCTTCGGACCTGGGAAAAGGAGTGATACAGGGCGTGTCGGGATATGTCGCTAAAAAGATGCGGACGGTGAAGGTCACTCTGAAAGCAGGGCACAGGCTGTTGCTTCATTCTCCCGAACAGTGAGACACAAAAGCAGTAAAAGAAAATCAATCATTAACCAACCAATCAAGATGCAATCGGATATGAAAAAGATTCTGATGATGTTTTTTGCCCTGATGACGGGTGTGACGGCTGCCAGTGCGCAGTTGAGTAGCGGGGATTTTTTTGAGGGGCTGAGCCGCAAGATCGGCTTTAGCCGGATGATAGCCCCGCACGGGCTGGAAATCACTTATGATAAAACGGTACATGTCATATTTCCTTCCCCGATCAAGTATGTGGACCTGGGGTCCACCAATCTGATAGCCGGAAAGGCGGATGCGGCGGAGAACGTGATCCGTGTGAAAGCTGCTAAAAAGCATTTCCGGGATGAGACGAACATGAGCGTGATCACTGAAGATGGAAATTTTTACACGTTCAATGTCAGGTATGCGGATGAACCGCTCCTGCTGAACGTGGAGATGTGCGATTTCATCCATGACGGTGAAACGGTGAACCGTCCGAACAATGCCATGGAAATCTATTTGCAGGAACTGGGCAATGAGTCCCCGCGTCTGGTACGCCTGATTATGAAGTCCGTGCACAGGCAGGACAAAAGACGGGTCAGACATATCGGCTGTAAACGTTTCGGGGTCCAGTTCCTGCTTAGGGGACTTTATACCCATAATGACCTGCTGTACTTTCATACACAGCTAAGGAATGAGACGAATGTCCCGTTTGATGTTGATTTCGTGACCTTCAAGATTGTCGACAAAAAGATCGTGAAACGTACCGCCATGCAGGAACAGGTGATCTATCCCTTGCGTGCCTGCAACTATGTGACCCGTGTGGATGGAAAGTCCTCGGAACGTACGGTGTTCGCGTTACCCAAATTTACGATACCGGAGGACAAGAAACTGATGGTGGAGATGTATGAGAAACAGGGAGGACGCCATCAGGTGTTTGAGGTGGATAATGAGGACCTTGTGCGTGCTGAACCCGTCAACGAATTGAAGGTACGATGAGAATGACCGGAAAATTTGTGTTGCTGCTTGCGGCTATGCTTGCCCTGTTTTTGGGGCAGGCGCAGGCCCAACGCTGCCTGCCGGGTATGAAAGGTGTGCAGCTAATGGCGGATATGGTTGACGGTTTTTATTGCGGGAAGGACCGTAATGATACGGGATTCGCTTTCGGACTTGCCGTTTCTACCTATGCCGAGGGAGGAAACAAATGGGTATCGGGTATTGAAATCATGCGGCGGTATTATCCCTACCGTAATACACGTATCCCTTTGGAGCAGTATACTGCGGAAGGCGGCTACTATTACAATTTCTTTTCCGACCCGGGGAAAAATGTATTTCTGAATATTGGTGCTTCAGGATTGATGGGGTATGAAACTGTAAACGGTGGAAAGGGATTGCTCTTTGACGGTGCCGTCCTGAAAAAACATGAATCGTTCATTTATGGCGGTGCAGTGACACTGGAAGCGGAAACTTATCTTTCAGACAAGGTCGTCCTATTACTGCGTCTTCGTGAACGTGTTCTTTGGGGGAGTGCCGCAAAGCACTTCCATACCCAATATGGCTTGGGCATCAAATACATTTTATAATGACTAAATCCATACGAAAAATGAAAAAGATACTTGATCAGATAATGATATTGTGCTGCATGGCAGCCTCCTTGTTTTGTTTTACCTCTTGTAGTGATGACCTGGATATTCAGCAGGAATATCCGTTCACGGTAGTGGCGATGCCCGTAGCGGACAAGATAGCAGGCGGCCAGACGGTGGAAATCCGTCTGGAAATTACTGAGGAGGGCAATTTTTCCGGAACGCTTTATACTCTCCGCTATTTCCAGCCTGACGGGAACGGATTGTTGAAGCTGGAAGACGGTACGGTTCTGAAACCCAATGACCGCTATTTATTGAGTGAGAAGAAGTTCCGGTTGTATTACACTTCAAGGAGTACGAATGAGGCACAAACGATTGATTTGTATTTTGAAAATAACTGGCAGGATGTCCGGCAGCTGAGTTTCAGTTTCAATAACAGGAATGACGGGGTGGAGAAAACGGAAGGAGGAGCCCGTGCCCAGTAAATTGAGCAGGCTGTTCTTGAACTGCAGTGACGAGAAATACACTCCGGGATACGGAGTGGCTCCCATCATCAAGTATCTGCCTGAGGGGAAGATCATATGGTGCCCTTTTGACACGTGCCACAGCGAGTTCGTGCTTCATCTGCAGGAAGCCGGATTTCAGGTAAAATACTCGCATATAAGTACCGGACAGGATTTTTTGCTTACGAGCCTGTTGGGATATTATTGTATCTAATCCGCCTTTCAGCAGAAAAATGGACGTTTTTGAACGCTGCCTGCAACTGGACAAGCCGTTCGCCCTGCTGATGTCCAATTTTGGGCTGAACAGTGTCGGTCCGTGTCGGTTGTTCAAGTACAGGGAGCTTCAATTGTTGATGTTTGACAAATGCATCCAGTATGACAAAGGGGGAGGTGTCCCATTTGGCAGCAGCTATTATTGTCACCGTCTTTTGCCTAAACAAATCGTGTTTGAGGAGCTGGCAGTCCGCCGGAATGATTACAGTCATATGCATCGGGATGTGGATAACTTGAATCGGAATATCGCGGAAGAAGACACCGGACTTTCCTTAGGCGTTGTTTGAAAGCACAAACGGAAAAATGAATTATGGGAAAAAACTTTTTTGTTTTTATCGTTCTTTCGATTTCCGCCTTTTCCGCCCGTGCCGGAAATCCATCTTCCATGATTGACAAGGCGGTCGCCTGCAGGAAGGGTGGCATAGGGGACAGCTGCCTTATATCGGCTACGGACACCGCATATTTCCGAGGGAAACGCTTACGGAGAATCTGAGTGAGGCATAGGCTGATTCGCTTTTGAGATTTGAACTGGGAAGTTATGAAAAAATGTAATTTATTGGAAATGAGTATAGATTAATAGGTCATGATAGTAATAAGGTTACGATTTAGTTAGCTATCTACAACATTATACTTCTGTGCGTTGCGTAACCTTCAAAAAACTCTTCTTATGCAAAAGGAGCAATTTAATCTGATATTTTGAAATAATCTCCATAATTTTTTATTTCCTAATTCATAAGATTTTTCTGTAAGAACGGTTTTATTCATAAGCACATGTTTGTTCAAAACTCATTTTGAACAAACATGTGCCGACTATTGCAATGCCCTTTTCTTTTGTGCCTATGCCAAGTGGTGCTTTTACGAATCTTCAGATGATTTTTCTTTTTCGTTGTCTTTTTGTGCTGGAAGCGAAGAGTCGTGTCCAATTCGTAAATAATACAAGTCGCCCCTTGTGGTATATAAATTAGGTATAGTGTATTCCAATTGTCTAACAGATTTAATCAATCAAACATAGAACAACAACACTTTTTATCATACATATTCGATAGCTGAGATTTGGTATCAAACCTTATTGTTTTTTCTTTAAAGGAGTCGCAGGATTATTAACTGGATATGATGTATGATTTAGATCTCCACTCTTATGTGTAGAATAGACATTGCAATGATTGCTGAGGCAATGAACAATTCCTCTGCTGGGATGTTTTCGAGAACCTTTTGCAGAAATAATCGCACAACTTGGTGATAATTTATCAATTAGGACTGATGTCAGATTGTGCTTGCTTCCATGATGTGGAACTTTTATCCTACAACCTGACAAATTTGCATTATTTGAAATTGCATCTGCGATAGCTGCCCGATTTGCATCACCCAACAATAAGAACTTACGACCAACAATTGGTTCAAACAAGAGAATTATACTCCCAGCGTTTGTTGGCGAACAATCATCTGGCTCATTGTCAATAGATGATTTAGCTTGAAATGATGAAAAATAACCTACATCTTCGTATAATGAGTTATCCTCATCCTTTTTCTTTCTATTATTTTTAAGAATCTCTATCGCAAGTGGATAATAAAAAAACTTGGTAGGGCCTACAACCGAAAGTGGAATTTGAGAATGGCTTTTCCCTTTATATGCGGATTGAACATTTTTGCACTTTTTTTGGGCTAATGACACAAGATCGGGAGATTGTGTGTCTGTCGGATGAGCATAACATTCACGACAATGAGACAACCAATTTCGTCTCGAGTACAGTCGATAATACTCATCTTCCTTAATGACATCATCTGGCGTGTTAAGCCAAAATTCATTAATAATTACATTTGTATCATTTAATAATCCAAAAAATCCTCCTTTATGGTCAGAATCTGGATGAGTACATATTGCTAAATCAATAGTATAAGTTTTCCAGTGATTCCAAATATAGTTTTTGATTTTGTTCGCATCGCCAATGTTTCCAGCATCTATTAATACAATATATTTATTTAGACTATCTTCATATCGTATTATGATTGCATCGGCATCTGAAACGTTAAGATAATGAACTTCATAATTTGGCATATATGTAATAATTATTATTGGTTGTTCAATCGAGATATACGTGACGTTATATAAAATACCTGCTTCCTATATGAACAAAGGAATAACAGTACACCTAAAACTAAGATAAGCCAACAGACATTATCTGTTACAAAATCCTTGGCACTTGAGGAAATGAAAGTTAGCTTAAGAATAAGAACTATAGCAAATACAGATATGTAGCTTCTATATTCATTATTCATTCTACTCAACTGTGTTAGTTTTCCAGATGTGTCCTTCAATTCGGCATCCGTAAAATCCTTATGTGATGCACACTTTACTATTTTGAGACTTTTTATTAGAGGCTCAAATACTAAAGAACTTATCCGGGAGTTTATTACACCAAGAAAATAAAGTATAACGGCAAGTATCCATATATTATTTGTAAAAGAGAATATATCACAACCTTCCACACAAAACTTTAGCAAAGTAGCCAGCACTGTACCTGGAATTAAATTTGTAAGCAAATTATAAACTGGTATTGATGATATTATTTTTTCCATTTATATGAATATTTATTATAGTATTTCATTAAAATATGCCTGAAAACAGAATGTTTAATCTCTATAATCCAAACAACAGCACAAAATTAACAAAATATTTTCATTGTTTTGTGATTCAGCATAAATTTTGCGATTGACACAAATTAAATACAATTCTTATACAACACATAAATAATTTTCCGCTAGACCTCTTTTGCCAAAGAGGTATTTTTACGGCTTTTCAGATGATTTTTCCGTTTTCGCTGTTCCTTTGAGCCTGAAGCGGAAAGCCGTGTATGACCGCCCGATCCATATATGGAACAAGCCGTCACTTGCGGCAGGTAAACCGGGAAGAATTATTTTATCTGTCCGACCGGACACGTCTGGTCGGACAGATAAAGTTATACTTCCTTGCAGGTGGGGGCCGATTTCATGCTACCGGCTATGTCCTTTTTTTATTGGGGATTTCTTTTTTCACGGATTTCTCTTTTGAAGTATTCATCCTAATCTACCTCTATTTCTGTTTACCTCCATTTTCGTGCCTTTTAGTGAACTACATCAGGCAGTCATTTTCGTTCTGGGTGTAAAGGTAATTCTGGAATTTGACGGGAAAGCAAGGTCGAACCTCCTGTTTTCGGCAAAAATTTCCAGCTCTGTGGGTAGTATCTTTCTTAAAAAACTTGTATACCCTTTTTAAAGCACCCGAAACGAAAATAACCGATGCGACAGAAAGACGAATTAAAAAAATGTTGGATAAACGAGAGGCAAATAAGATAGTTTGAAACTTAACTCCCTCAACTCTTGAATCCGCATTAAAAATCAAAAACAGCGAAGATAATGGCACAATATATGGGATTTGCGATATACGGTTTAATCATGCGCACCGCCTTTGGCGTGTTTGACATCCTTTGGGGCATCGTCAGAGAAATAGTAAACGGAGTGTACCAAGTGGTGATAGGCATAATCGTGGCTATCCTTTCCGCAATCGCTTTCTTCGGCTTCATTCTTTGGTTATTCATTTAATCCTTACTAACATGGTAAAGAGAAGCTACAAAACGACAGCGCAACAGTGCAGATACTACGAGATGGACAATATCCTTGAGTACATGGTAGAAACGTATTTCAACGATAACATATGTATATGCTACGAAAAACTATGTCGGACTCACCATCCAGTTATTCCCTGACATGACAAAAAACGGAGATGCTGTAAAGGCTATATTCCCAAACATCGATACACCATGAAAATAGAAACAGACTTCGGTAAATATGAACATTATTCTTCACGCAGTATCTTGTTGGTGAACCTTAAACCAAGTGACATCTTCTTTGAATCTCCGGCACATGTAACACTCTTTGGTAACGGAACCTTACACATGTTTTTGAGGGGTGGGCAGCAAAGCCGCCTACTTTCTTTCATGAGCATAATGGCGGACAAAGAAAGTAGCAAAGAAACCTTTGTTCCAATTTACGATATTTTTATTTTTTTGTAAGTAAATTCCAAGGCGTTTCAGATATTAGTTTTTTCACCATATCTTCACCTATTTCTTGTGAAATTGTAGCTCCTGATACAGCAAAGTCATCTAATAAATTATCAATCCCTAATTTATCTACTGAAATACCTTTCCATTCTCTTACAAATTCTTCACTCCAATCTTCTTCAATATCGTCAGTATAATAATTTACATACGGCGTAAACTTCATATCAAACTTTACGACCAAATGATTCAAAGAGTTTGCATCTGGAGCAACAACAATAATATCTCCTTGAGGAAATTTAGAAAAATCAAATGCATTCCCTTTAATTCTCCACTCTCGCAGATATTCAAAATCATAAGAATCCACATTCAGTATATCCGTTCTCCACATTAAATGTTCAGGTATATTTTCTTTACCATCTGTATAGATAACATTTCTTGCTCCAAAATCACGGACCAATATATCTCTTGAAAAGCCTAATCCCCATGGTAAATACAAGGGGTGTCCGGTACTTTTAGTTTTCGTCTCAAAAAAACGCTTAATCGCTGTTATCGGAGATGCGGAAAAACAGATATACCCTTTATTGCTAATCAATTGTTTTTCGTCTAAAATCTTTTGTAACGTATTACATGGAGAGTGGTCACGTCCATTTATAAAATGAAAAAGATATGGACTTTGATCCAATCTTGCTTTCTTAAATTCTTCATTAAATATCGCCATATAAATGTCACCACTTTATAATTCTTTCCATTCTAAGTCTTTCAGATATGTAGTCGATTTTATTTCTACATCAACATCTTCTAATAATCCATACTTTAACAACATAGTCCCTAAAGAATTTAGTCGATATTTATTCGTGTCATTTGCGTCCAAAATAGTTTCATATAACACACCGGCACTCAGCAAAATATCAGTAGAGCCATCTTCATAATAGTCTTTGGTGTATTTAGATAGTTCACTTAGATCAGAATATGGGATACGGTCTAAAATCATGGTTAGACGAATAAAATTCTCAATACTAATATAATATCTAATCTTAGCTTTTATTAAATTGGCTAAAATGTCAACCTTATTAACATTATCTAACCGCTCCAGTACAGCAACTAATGCTTCACAACCATTCTCTTTGTTTTTTTCTGCATATTCACTGATAAATTTTTCACGTTCTTGCAATGTAGTGTCATGGGTGACAAAAATAAACCTATGCATTTTTTTCATTAAACGATAAAGCTGATAGTTTTTTGTCGCTTTATACAATCCTTTTAATGTACTAATTATAGGGACACCGTCTAATACTCCATTATCAATTAGTGCATCTGCAACTATGTCACCAGCTTGTGCAACAGTGTCATACGCAGCATCACTATCATAAGTATTCTTAAATGATTCGACAAGTTCTTCCATTCAATATTCTTTTATTATTAAGCAAATATAGTGCTAATATTCTGTATGACATAAAAAACAAGGAAAGTTTAATTATTCCTTGTTTTTTGTGATAGATTAGTATCACGGAATATATAGCGGCATAAACTTCGCCTTTCTCTGTTTGAGTAGTATGGCGTGTCGTTTACCCTTGTAGTTGTAGAAAGCGATATACTCCTACTCCCGATAATGTTCCTGTCGCCCACCTCCAGCCTCCAGATGCTATGGCAGGATTCCGAAAAGCAGGCTGATCCGGAAACTGGAAAAGGGTGACCGTGATATTTATAAGGAATACATATCGTTCCGCTGTTACTGGGGTAAAGTTGTTCCGGGTATATAGAGAAGGCGGAAGAGGGAGTTTGAACTTTTCTATATACCTTAGATTACATGCTACCGGAGCCGTGAACAGTATGCCATATTGTTCGCGGCTCTTTTATTATAGGGTTCTGCCCAGTAGTACTGACAGACGGTAGATATATTTGTTGTATTTTTTGAGACACTCCATATCCAGTGTTCCGTTATGGTAGGGACTGGATTTGTCCGTGTAGAAGAATACGTCCACTTTACTGCTGTTTCTTTGAATATTCACCCCTTCAACCGGTATTTCTTCCGGGGTGTCATATTCTTCCAGCGGTAATTCCTCAATTGAGTTCCATTTGTCCATTCCAAGCAGGTTCAGTTTCCGGTTGAACAGAACGAAACCTTTTCTGGAGTAATCAATTCTTATACCGTATGGACGGTCCAGATAGAAACTTTCAACGGCCTTTTGTGCATACAGGCTCGAATTATTATTTTCCATTTTGAGTATTGATATAAGTTTTCTCTTTCAATAAATGTCTGTAAAAGGGAAGCAAAAATACAAAAAATAGTTTCTGTGTAAATTTATAGACGGATGAATTTGAATTTAATAAAGTAGGGGAACTGGAAGAACGGTTGACTGTTTATGGGGAGATGCAGAGATAGTATAGGGGAACTAGAATAAGTTGGTGAATACGACAATTCTATCTGCTCTTTTGGTTAAAACATCCGTTTCATCATATCAACTATTTTTATAGTCCGGCAATTTGTCCATTGTGAATGATTCTGTTTTACAGTTGCTTGCCGGACAATGGAAGGTCCGGCAAGTTCTGCTGATTTTTCATTCTATGATTGTCGTTTTTCCATTTCAGTTGTTTTTCACTCGGTTCATTAGTTGGCCGGATATCTCATGCAGCTCCCTGCTGCGTTCCGGCTCCTGTTCCCGTGCAAAGGCGGTGATGCCTTGTGCCAGTTTCCAGAGTGTTGCCCCTCCTGTTATGCCGTCGTCGGGGTTGTTGTTCATCAGGAGCTTTTCGACTTCCCGTCCTTCGTTTTTCAGCAACGCGCCACGCTGTACCAGGGATTTAAGTTCCTTGTCAAAGTCCACGTCTATTTCCGACGCTCCCTGAATTTCGATGGCTTTTTGCATGATCGTATCCTTGCTGTAAAGTCCTTTAGTCAAATCTTTGACAGCCGATACGGTAGTTTTCGTATCCAGTTCATAAGTTCTTTGCGAGAGCGCAAGCGTATCCGGCAGGCGTCCTCCCAGATGAATCTGCCGCATGACCGATTCACGTACCATGCCGTTCAGACAAGCTCCGTTGATCAGGAACGAGCGCATGTCCACCGAACCGTTTCCGAAATCGGATGTGCTGAATCTTGCTCCCGCGAATATGATTACCGTTCCGTTTTTACGGGTGGGTATTTCAACCGGTGTAGGAAGAATCGTCTCGCACCATACTTTGGTGTCATTCATATAGGCGTCGGACACGACGGCTCCGTTGTTTGCCGCTTCCCTGATGAATGCGGTGAGTATGTCCACGGAGTTGAGCCGCCGGTACGAGTCTGAGAGTACACCCCTGATTTCCGTTCCTACCGCACGGATGAGTACGCGTGTGCGCCCTGTCCATCCCGAATGTTCGTTGAGAATGGTTGCGCACAGCTGTTTCTGCCAGGCGTCTCCTGCGGAAAGCTCCCTGAGATATTTTGCCGGAATGCCCATTTTCTCGGAAATCTGGCTGATGGCATTTCCGTGCAGGTTGAAATTCCCTTCCGGCATGTTCATCTGTACCTGTTCTTCTGCCTGGAATGTGATGACCGGATGGCGGTCCTCATTACGCAGATTCACTCCTATAGGTGCGATGAAGTCCTGTGCGATTTTTCCCTCTTCGAGCAGGCGGGTGATTGTAGCCATGACACCCTGCTGCTTTCCTTCGATCATTTTTTGAACCTTGTTTATGACTACCTGGTTCAATCCCTGCTGCTTCTGTACCGGTGCAGCGGCCGGCATTACTGTAACTTCCATAATTGCTGTATTTAATGGGTTAATAAATAAATTTAGCATACCGGTGGTATGCTTATAAAATATAGTATATAATCATTTTTCATGCTGATGATCGGGTTTGGTATCATATTTTATGTCGTTATTACATCTTGAAAACGTCTGTAAAGGCGGAGGGGAATCCGCCTTACGCTTCCTGCCACCCGCTGACATCGTTTTTCGTATGATATAAGGGGATGCTGGAAGATTCCTGCCTGCCCGGTATTCCTCCATGTTCATTCTTTTTATCATGGGTATGCCTGTCCATGCAAGCATGGGATTGACCTTCCAACCGTCCACGAAGTTTCCGGGATTCAGGCTGTCATGGCAGATGACTTCCCCTACGCATCCGTGTATGAGCATATTGCATACGGTCATCAGGCAGCAGGTCCGGTTGATATCCTCTCCTATGAGGTAGTTTCCCGGATTCCGTGCATGATAGGCCAGCAGCAGCCTTCCGCTTCCGCAGGTCGGGTCACCCATCCTCTGTCCGGTCTTTTTTTCTTCCGTTTGGGTGCACAGCACCATGAGGTCGCAGATATGTACCGGAGTGAAGAATTGTCCCTGTGATTGCTGGGCACTTTTGGAAACCAGTGCCATATATAAATCCCCGAAAGGGTCATACCAGCTTTTATCATCCTTTATCCGGCTTGCCATGAGCCGTACCCACCCGGTGAGCATTTGCATAAATTTCATGTTCTGCTGCCGTTTGTACTTCCAGCTCTGCAGTGGGGGAGCACCGGGAGAAAACCCGTGGATGATATAGGTCAGGAAATCGTTGAATACATTGACGGGATCGAGTCCGTTTGTGTAGGAGAAATCCGTTATCAGCTTCTCAAGCGGACGGACCGGGGGAGGGGTTTCGTATTTTGCCATTGTTATTTCTTTTTATAGACGGTTATTGTACGGGTATCATCGCAGGTTATTATTTTCACGGGAGACTTTCCGAGAAAGGATATGTGTATTTCGGCTTTTGTTTCGTTCCATTCTTGTTCCGTGAGTATTTCCCGTTTCATGTGGTATCCCCATAGAACGAGTGAGTTGCTGTATATCCCGTCGAAGAGTTTCCCGTGAAGGATTCCGGTCAGCCTGTCCAGTTCCTCGCGTGAGTATAGGGTGAATTCTTCGGTCATGTAGAAGAACTCGCCGTCATGTTCCGGGTCGGGCTGCCTGTTGATGTGGTATTTGCTCCAGTTTCTGGTAGTATATCTGCCATACAGGGGTTCCGGTTCCGTATATTGCCACGCACGGACACGGGCCATGAAGTATACCTCCCCGTTGGCGCATTTTCCGGCATGTCCCCATGTCCTGAACTGCTTTTCCCTGATACCTGCCGGTCTTAAGGTGGCCCTCTTCGGATAAGTCCATATCCCTTCATGGACGTTATAGCCGACACCGTCCCCGCTTTCATAACAGAACGGGATGCTTCCGGAAAGGCAGATCTTGAAATGTCCGTCGCATATCTCTTCGATGTGTGCCGATTGAAACCAGTCACCGTTCCGGCAGGTATATTCGATAATGTCACCTGCTGCCGGTCCGATATTCTTTTCCCGTTCTTGCCGGATTATTGCAATGAGACGGTTTACCTTGTCCGTATCACTTTGGTTTACCCGATATCCGCGGTAATGGAAACCGTTGAAGCATTGCAGGCTTTCCACTGTATAAAGGTCAGTAAATTCCATAGTGTTTTCGATTTTCACGGTATACTTCAATTTGTCGGGCCACCATGTCACAGAACTTCTGTCCGTTTTCACCCTCCCCTCTGAAATAGATGATCATGTCCCGGAGGTCCCGGTTGAAACAGTTCATCCATTTGTCGTAATAATGACTGCCCTGTGTCTTTCCGAAGGTCTCCTCGAAAAGGTGCAGGTTCAGCCCTTCCTCCCCGTGGTGGTTGTACTGCCACAGGAAGATGAGTAATAGACGGTTATAGCTGAGTTCCATAGAATATGTTTTTTGATATTCCTTCCGGGGTTGCTCTTGCACAAAGGAGCTCCTCCCTTATCCAGATTCGGGTGTATTCTTCCAGATATCCCTTGTCTATGAGTTTTTGATAGGCTTCCCTGACATATTTGTAAGCGGGGGAGTCCCGGTCGGGCCCTTCCGGATATTTTTGAGTCGGTATGTTGATTTCTGAAGCCACCGTCATGAGATTTTCGGTAACAGTCCACGGTTTCCTTCTGAAAAGGTCGAATATCCGGTAATATATGCTTGTTTCGTTTTGCTGCCGGTAAAATACCAGCTCCTCTTCCTGCGTGAAACTGAATATGAAATCAAGCAGGGTGCACTTAATCAGATGGAATCTCCTGCTTTCCCTGAGTAACCGGATGAGCGTTTCGGGCAGGTGTGTGGCCTCACACTGTCCGGTTATCCATCCGTAATGCGAATAAAGCCTTGTATTCCCTTTGGTTATCCGGCATCCTTTTCCTCTTTTCTCCATCTCTGCCGTATATCCGTCCGTGGTGAATATTTCCGCGATTTCCTCATAAAGTTTCCTCTTCTTTCTGTATTCGTTCTTTTTCCCGTACACATATCCCCAGTCAAGCTCGATCTCTATCCTGTAGATCAGATTTTTTTCATATTCCGGGTTTGTATATCCGAAAGCATGTGTTCTCCCGGTTATCGGTCCCAGTATGAATCCTTCCGGTGTATATAGTTGAAGTACATGCAGCAGTTCCGCCAGAAGGAAGTCCGGTTTCTTGCTCCTCCACCATTCTGCCTGCCGGTCTTCTTCCGCGTATGCCGGAAGAAGGGGTGAAAGTTGCACATATTCGGGGGTGTCCCTTATGATTTCCATTATCCGTAATATTGCCCCTGGTTTGTCTTCCAGTGTGAAAAGTGTCGTTTCCGTATCTGCATACAGTCTGTTCCGGGTTCTTTCATCCGTAATCATAGCCGATCATTTTTTAGTTATACATGAGCCTGTCGTGAGACGGGCATTTTTATTTCTTGTTGGATGCGTTGTCCGTTTGCCGGGGATTGCGGCAAGGCTTGACGGAAAAAAATACCGGAGCGTAGCGAGGATGATTTTTTTTCTGTCAACCAGCCCGCAGGGCTGCCTTGCGCATTCAGTCCGGCAAACGGCTATCTTTGCGGCAAGAAATGGGAATGCGTAATCCGTTTTGCTATTTCCGCATTTCCCGTTGGTGCTTTTCGGCTTTCCTTTGCAGCCTTCTTTCTGCCTCCTGTACATTTTCTTTTTTAATTTTGAGCTTGGCGACAGCCTTTTGAAGCATTTCGTCCGCCTGTTCGTCAAAAAAGAGATTGTTCTGTTTTTGCCATGCGGTGTATTCCCTTATCCTCCGTTCCATCCTGGTGACCTGTGCCTTGGCCGCCGCCAATGAGGAGAGGCAGGAGCCGAATGAATAGTCTTCACCGCTGTGCCTGTCATACAGGCAGTAAGTGTGTGTAACATTCCCTTTGGGATATTGGCAGGTCAGTCTTGCCCTTCTCCATCGGACGACCCAGTCATATTTGTCCGCCACTTTCCGTGGCAGGTCATATCGGAAGAGCAGGACTTTGCCGCCCTGCTCCGTAGTCCTGTAAAAGGAGATGATCACCCACAGCTCGATCTCCAGCTCTTTTTCCGCTTTCGCCATGTCCCTGGCATACTGCATCCATTCTTCCATGTTCCGGAAACTTTAAGTGTGTATCTGCCATCCTTTGAAGGGAGTCAGCTGTACGGCAAACGATTCATCCGGTGAACCGTGATAGAGCAGCCCTCCGACAATCCCTCTGCTGCCGTCCGGGTACCTTTGGGTGAACCCGAACGAATAGGGCGCCCAGTCGTGGTAGAGCTCTATCTCACACGGGCGGTCCGGATTCTTTTCCCATGCTTCAAGACGTTCCATGCAGTTCTGCAGTGAAGTGTCCTTGATTGATTCCGCATACTGTACTACCTGGTTGTAGTACTCCTGTTTGCACATGATTTTCATGATATTCCGTTTTAATTGGTTGATAATGTTTTTTCCTTCTGTCTGTTCCTGCCTGTATTCCTGACGGTTTTGTATTCAGTTTCCCAGCTGGTGGAGTCGCACCAGTCCCTGCACATTCCGCATACTTCGGTTGCATAGGAATAACGTACCTGTGAGTCTACGAACAGTCTGTCCCTGACGAATGGAAACGTAATGTCCAGGGGCAGGCTGATGTGGTAGCCGGAACCGTTGAAACTGTTGGCGACGGCTACGATGACATCCCCGTGGAAACGGATGGTTCTGAAATCTTTTCCGTTGTCGTTTGTGACAAGTTCATTGAACCCGGCATTGAAATAAATACGTAGTTCACCACCGTATGTGGCATTATCCACCAGTTCTTCAATTAGTGTGTCAAACTGTCCTTTCTTCAGTTTCAGGGCGCGCCTGACCTTGTAACAGGACATGGCTCTGGATTCTTTTCCGATACGTTCCTCTATTTTCGCACCGGGAGAGTAGTACATGTTGACGGCGGCGGAATTTTTTATGAGTTCTTCCGCCGGGTCGGTATCACTCCTGTTCAAGATGAGGTCCGTAATCTCTTCACGGTGTTCCTCGAATTCTTCCTGCCTTTTCTCTTCTGCCATCTTCTCTTTGATTTCCTCAAGTATTTTGAGCAGACTTTCCGCTTCCTGTTCAGCATAACATTCCATGACTGTTTCATATAGCCTCTCCATGTTATTGTTCCGGATGCACTGTTCCTGCAGGTCTTCGCGTTCGTCCAGATTCTCCCGGTAGTCCACATGATACAGGCTGACCGTTTCGGGAACATATTTTTTCCATGACTCCGTATTATTCATAGCGTTTGCATTTAAGGAGGATTGCTTTTGCTTCAGCCGGTGTTTTCTCTCTTTTGACGGCTCTGAGCCTGTGCATAATGTGCAGGAATAGCTCCCGGTCATAAATCCTGTAGAAGAAGTTTTCTCCGGTTTCCTTGACAGTTCCGGTGAATGAGACGGAATCACGGCAGGGAGGAAACTGGAAGAGGCATCCGCTTGCTATTATGGTGTATCTCTTTTCCTCCACTTCATCCAGAAATGTTTCCATGTCGTCATGCCTGCCATATCCGGAGAAATACAGAAAATGATGTTTTCTCAGGCTGAGCAGTATGTTCGCCATGTCTTTTCTGGCCTTGCAGGTGTCCCCACCATCATTTCCTCCGGTTACCATGTTACAGATGAAACGTTCCCTGTTTTCCTTGTCGGTGAATGAATAGGGAATGGTGATAATCTCCTGCTTGTCCTTGCTTGTAATTCTCTCCGCTTTTCCTTTGGTGACTTTTCCCTTGAATGTGATGTTGTGGTAATGCTCGTTCATTTGCCGCTCCAGTTCGGCCTGCGGTGTCATGACCGGACGCAGTCCCCGGAAAAAACGTTTTCCGATGGTGAAACAGAACATGTACAGGCTGCCGTGGTAGGGCTCGCCGAAAAAGAATGAATGGCGCTTCAGACGGACGGGAGGCAGTTCGTTCATACAGTTATAATAGTTCTCCTCTGTAATTTCACGGAAGGGTCGGCACAATGACTTGTCATGAATGCGCGACCTCTTGTGTATGGCGTTTCTTGTTACTGCAACTAGAAAAGGATTGTTTTCCTGTTTCTTGAGTTCCTCCAATGTGCTGCCGTAGTAGTCACAGTGTATGCCGTCCGACATGGATGTGACGCAGCTTCCTCGGAAACAACGGGAGTCAATGACAAATTTCAGATGTTCTTTTTTCATGGTCAGATATTTTGGAGGTTTAAGATTCTCTTTGCCGCAGACACTGCATTCGGATTGAGTTGCCGCTGCCATGCCTTGTTCTTGGGCGACCAGTGGAAACCGGATGATTTGAGTTCCCAGCGTTTGCTCTCTTCCGGTATTTTGTTGAAGAAGACCTGCAGGCGACTTTCCTGATAGTTCCAAACGAGGGTTCCACCTTCAAACGTTACTTCCCTGTTTTCCTGTTCTTTGGTTTTCTTTAACTTGTCCCGCATGCGACTGGCAGTTTCAGCCAGCTGGAAGAACCGGTGGCGTGGTGTGATGACAGGCTTCTTTATGCCGGCATTATATTCGGAGATGAAGTCGATTGCCTTCTGTACGATTTCCACGTCGCCATGGCCGGCAAATGTGCTGACCTTGTTGAAGATGCTGCTGACGAAGAGTACCCGGTTGTATCCTCTGGCTTTTCCCGTATCAATCTCATGGATCGTGTTTGCACTACTTGCAATGTCACGTTTCAGCCTGCGCCATGTTTCTTCCCGTTTTTCTTCTTCGGGCCTGTCTTTTTCCGTGAGCAGTTGTATGGTTTTCAGAAATTTCTCACGCCATTTCAGGAATTCGTCGTATCTGTTCTGATAGGCATTTTGTGCCTTTTCATTCCTTTGGAAATTGAATCCTCCCCGTCCTGTCACCATCGGGTTTGCGCAGCGTGAGAGGCTGTGGAATAAAACGGATATTTTACTTTTGTAAGTATTGATATAATCCTGTTTTTTTGCCTCCGGTATTTTCTTCAGGTCTTCATGGAGCTGCTTTTCATATCCCATGATGTCCGTTTCAGCCCTTGTTTCCGGATCATGGGAATTCCAGCGGTAGGCATTGACGGCGATTTCTTCCAGTTCTTCCAGATAGCCGGGATACTTGAATTTTGTTACTTCCCAGTTTTTGAAGTCAGAAGCATGCAATTCTTTCTCTTCACCGTTTTCCGTATAGGTATGGATATACATATACATACCTTTGCTTTTCTTGCGGAAATGGAAGGCGACCGCATTTTTGTCCGTTCCGATTCGCCGGATGGATTCTGCACGGTGCGCATTTGTTTTTGTGAGCGGAGTGATTGTCGGGTTACCACTGCTACTTTCTACGAGGTTCATTACTCGTTCTTCGTGAACCTGTCTTTCGGTCATTTCAGCCATACTTTAATCATTTAAAATTAGACATAACCGGCTCCGTGGAGCCAGTATTTCGATTTCTTACTTGCCGGGTTGTTCGTGTCCGGGATTGTGCAAGGCTTGGCAGGAAAAAATACCGGAGCGTAGCGAGGATGATTTTTTGCTCGCCAACTAGCCCATAGGGCTGCCTTGGTCAATCCGTAGGACACGGACTATTTTTGCAGGTAAGAAGTTGAAATATGAACCTAGGAATAGGGTTAACTTGAAAATAGTAACAGTATTATATTGGATATATCTTTATTGAGTAGTTTTATTATGCGATTTTATGAGTAAAATATTATAGAAGATTATCAGTGAAGCAATGAAGAGTGTTTCATCTATTTTTTAGTTCTTCAAATTGTTACATTAAAAATGAGTTTTTACAAATATAAACGAATTAAATGAGGTTGAATGGAGATAATTAGGAGTTGAAGTTATTTATTCGAAAGTTAAGAGGGCGTCTAATTATGAAAATAACACAATTGTTGTTTGATAAAGTAGACTGATTGTGGGTAAACTATTATATTTGTAATATATAAAATATGTGATTATGACAGCAGAGGAAGCAAAAAATATTATAGCAAAAGGAGAAGGAATTAATATTGAATTTAAGAGTTGTCAGAATGAGATAGGATCTTCCGTTTATGAAACGGTTTGCTCTTTTTTAAATCGTTCTGGCGGGTATATTTTTATCGGTGTAAATGATGATAAAGAGATAATTGGAGTCAATAAAAACAACTTGGAGGCAATGAAGAAAAACTTCGTACATGTAGTTAATGATCCGACTGCGTTTTCTCCAAAGGCATACGTTACACCTGAAGATATAGAGATTGATGGTAAAGTAATAATTTTTGTAAGGGTTGAAGAAAGTCAGTACGTGCATCGTTTCAAACATAAGTATTATGATAGAAATAATGAGGCAGATACTAATGTTACTGACAATCCTTCTTTAGTAGCTTCTCTCTTTTCTCGTAAGGATACACTATCTTATGAAAATCGGTTACTTCCTATGTTAGATCTGACAGATCTGGATGATGCAACATTTGATTATTGTCGTAAACTTGTTATTGCACGAAATGACACTCATGCCTGGATAAAACTTTCTAATGAAGAATTGCTGAAAAGCTGTGGCTTAATGGCAAAGGATCCTGTTACTGGAAAGATTGGTGTTAAAGTGGCTGCTCTTCTATTGTTTGGAAAGGATGAAAGTATAGCTTCTTTTATTCCGGCATATCGGTTTGAAGCTATATATAGGAATAAGACTTATGGGCGTTTTGTTTTAAATGAAGTGACAGATAGTACTAGATATGATGATCGAATAACAATACGGACCAATCTAATCAAGGCTTATGGCTTGTTGATGGATTTTGTTTATAAACATTTGCCAGAAAAATTCTATCTTCAGGATGGATCAACACAAAGAGGCGATCTTAGGGCGAATATATTCCGGGAGATTATAGCAAACTTGTGTGTACATAGAGAATATGCAAGTAATGAAGTTGGTTTATTTGAAATATTTGCTGATAAAGTAAGGACGTGTAATGCCACAAAGTTCACGTCTTCTTTGAGAACAGGTTCTATAAGTATAGATGAATTGGAAAACTATACTAAGAATCCATTATTGTTCAAGGTATTTCGTGAACTGGGTTGGGGTGAAGAATTAGGTTCGGGAAGCCGTAATATTAAAAAGTTTGCTCCTCTTTACTATAATAATAGCGTGATTGAAATACTGAATAATGAGCGTTTTGTTTTTAGTATGACTTATCGAGATGTTGTTGATGATGTACAAGCCAGTGATGTGAATAGGTGTGAAAATGCGCCTACTATGAGTGTGAAAAGTTGTGAAGTAGGTAGTGCTGTAGAGCATAATAATGTGAATGTAGATAAACTAACTTCTATTTCTATAGGTACTGCACTTGTTTCCGAATTTGTTTCTGGGGTTAGTGATAAAATAGCTCTTAGAATGGCTGAAGAAATTGCTGCTATTTATGTTGTAGGACAACTTACAAAGAAAGAACTAAAAGAACAATTAGAATTAACCGAAGAGCAAATAAAGATTGATCTAAGAGAATTGTCTAGAGCTAAACTGTTGGAACAGAAAGGTAAAGATAAGAAATATATGCTGTCTGAAATGGCACAGATAAAAATATCATCCTTTTGGACAAAAATGTAATTATAACCAATTCATTCCTCTATCCTGCTTGTGCGGATCAGGACAGTTGTCAGAAAGTGTGCGACATGATGAACCGGGTGCTAATTTACTAAAGATGAATTCGAGAGTTTGAGGTGCAAAATTTGCACCTCAAACAAAAAGTGGTACAAGGTATATGCCTTATGCCTTTACGGAGCCTGGAGAAGCAATGCTTTCATCGGTTCTGAACAGTGAGGTTGCAATTAATATCAATATAATGCATGTATTTATATTGGTTCGTCGGATGCTTACGTTTATTGTGTTAATCGTTTCTTGACATTGAGCATGGATTTTTTTAGACTGGCATTCATGACTCGGGCATAATGTTGGGTCATTCGTGTGGAAGCATGTCCAAGCATAACTGATACATCTTGTAGGGGTACATTATTAGCGAGCGTAATGGTAGTCCCGAATGTATGTCGACCAGCGTGAGTGGTGATATTTTTCTTAATTCCGCAGAAATCTGCTATTTCTTTGAGATAGCTGTTCATTTTTTGGTTGCAGGGAACTGGGAGACAACATCCTTTTTTGATGCAAACAGGATTATTTTCATACTTCTTTAGTATGGCAAGCGGAACGGGAAGTAGAGGTATGTTACAGATGGAAGATGCTTTACGCCGATGCATCAGTTTGATTCTCCCTTTTCTGATCCACCAGTCTCCATTATTGTCCTGCACCAGATCTTCTTTTTTGAGCGTGGATATATCGGCAAATGCCAGACCGGTGAAGCAGGCGAAAATGAAAATATCCCGTACCAGTGCCAGTCGGGGTATAGTGAATTCCTTATTCATAACGGTCTGTAATTCGTCATATGTGAGGAATACAGGATCGGTTTCATCCTGCTCCATTTTGTATCCATAAAACGCATCTTTCTTCATCCAACCTTTTGCCAGTGCCATATTTGTGATTTTCTTGAAACATTTCATATATCGTACAATAGTATTGCGGCACAAACCGACTTCTGTTTTTAAATGCATGTCAAAGGCTTTTATGAATTCCGGAGTGAGTTCATGGAAAGTAATATCTTCTTTGTCATAAAATGTAGGAATGGAATTTTCGAGTTTTTTCAGTACATTTTTGTAACGGTTGATGGTTACTGGTGCATAGTCAATATTCACAACTTTCTCCATCTCCTTGATTTCTAGTCGTATTGTTCCAAGCAGGGTACGCATTTCCGTATCCTTGCCGAATACACGTTTTAATATTAAGGAGGGAGTGGATATTGCCTGCTCCAGTATAAGTTCTTTATACTTTTCCAATGCTCGCGTGGCTAATTCAGATAAATAACTGTTGAGTTCATTGGAAGCCCGGTCTTTTCCTTTACTACATCCTTTGGCTGCGTTCCACAGTTTGAGAGGAACGCTTCTTTGGATTCGTGTTTCTTCGTATTGACCGTTAATTGTGATCCTCATTAGAATAGGTGCTTCACCATTTTTTAATAATTTCGTTTTGAGAACGAAAAACAGAATCTTCATTGTTCCTTGTTTCATAACCTTTTTTCTTTAAGTTGGTAAATACAATTAGTTATTCTGTCAACTTGAAAGCTGAGTTGGAAGTCGGTAAAAAAGTTAAAATCGGTGGCTTTTTTGTAGACATGTTCTGAAAAACCACCGTTTTTTTTAGTTTTAAGATTCTCTTTGTTTTCCTTCATCTTATATTTGTCAGTAAAGGAAGAATCTTTTTTGCTTTTCTTTTTCCGCTATTTCCATTACATTCAAGCAGGTATGCAAAAGTATGTTTTTGCTCCTAAAAATGATTGGCGCAAATTGTTGTAAATGAGTGAAATATAGTGCAATCGGTGGTTTTTTTAAGGGACTCTGAAAAAGCCACCGAATGGGACATTTCCAGGCTCACCCGCAATTTCTTGGGGGTAACTATTTGTAGCTTTCTTTAAAGTGATTA
>OCHO01000747.1_pt1 | contig 24446 bp, 37 predicted proteins | sample 1538441 | NCBI WGS metagenome assembly OCHO01 (sample SAMN04571691, study PRJEB22368) | human gut metagenome | biome: human gut; material: stool | host: Homo sapiens | place: Luxembourg | collected 2012-06-29
CCTGCTTGCCACTTTGAAATGTCAATTCCTTTTAACATATACTATTCCTCCTTTTGTCCTATTTTCTTTAAATCCGCTATACCTCCAGCAGACATAGTTCCAAAAATACAAGTAACTATTGTTTCTAACACGCTCATGTCTTGTACGTGGAAACAAATACATACAATACTTGCTACTATTGCAATTATTATGTTTTGCAAAGGTATCCACTTATTATCTATACTTGTTAATTTAGTTATTTGACCTGCCACTAATGTTAATGCTGTTATTATTAATGCTACTGTTATTTCCATACTTTTTTCACTTCCTTTCTTCTAATAATTTATCTATTTTGTTATCTGTTTTTTCCATCTGTTGTTTCAATAAATCTAAAGAAACAGACGTATTTTCATTTGTTTTCTTTATTTCTTCTAAGCATTGTGCATTTTGTTCTATTGTATCTGCAATTTTCTTCTTGTTAGAAATCCAATCCCATATGAACAACCCTACGATAATTGCTGAAACAGTATAATTTCCAACTATATTAAGAATTTCTTCCATCTTTTTGCACCTCGTTAACTTTTTCTTCTATTTGTAAAATTCGGTTTTCAACTTGTAACCACCTATCGTTTCCACTTTCTTTTCTTCTATTGTAATCAATTTCTTGTCTTACACTGACAAACAAATTTCCAAGCAATAAAACAAAAACTATAATTGCTAAAGTTATAATTATTTTTATTTTTTTATTACTCATATCTTTCTCCTATATAAACAAATTAAAGAACATCAACAGCGTTAAACTTATTAATGTTCTTTTTATAATTCTTAATATCTTCATGTTTTTATTCCTCTATAAATAAATACGGATAAATTATACTTGTTTTATCAACATACGTTACTATAAAATCACTTTCATTTGCATTTTCATCTGGTTTAATATATATTTGTTTCCAATTTTGATTTATTTGTGTTTTATTTTTACTAAAGAAAGTTATAGAACTAATAAAATTGTCATTTTGTGTTTTTCCGAATGTTGCTAATTTTCCATTGCAATTAACAAAATTATCTTCCAAATCAAACTGTACATTTATTGCAAAAGCTTTACAATTTAACATATCTCCATATTCTTCTTTTTCAATTGATATATTATTTGGAATATCTACATATAGTATTTTATTGAATAAGTTATCTCCCTTTTCAATATTACGTTTATTTATTTTTTGTATAATAACAGCACTTCCATCGGTTGTTTGAGTTACTGTTTCTCCAACATTTCCATCTAAATCTGCGTATCCATATATTTTAAATTCTATATTTCCATCTGGCATGTCTTCTGTAATCTTTATCTCTCCTGCATATGTCGTCGAAGTATCCGCATTAACGTTTATAAAAACCCTAGCTTGTACTCCTGCTATTGTCATTTCTGGTGCTTTACCAATTTTATTTGATGGTAAATTCACTCTAGCATATACCCATATAGTATCTCCAACTTTTGCAGGGTCATTTTGTGGTCTTGAATTATTTTGAATACGTACAAAAGTTAAAGTTGGTGGCTCTGCTTTTCTGTATACAATTTTATTATTTATTTTTGCTTCTACTACTGTTCTGCCATTAATTCGCATATCTTTTATTCTAATTTGAGATGCCATCATAGACACCTCTTTTCTCTAGAACTAGATGTGTGTGTGTGTGTGTGTGTGTGTGTGTGTACAGCGCCAAGGCTTACATGACTTGCTATCATATTTTTTCTCCTTATTTTTTGTATTCTATTTTATCTGCAAAAAAACCGATTTTATTAAATAAGTCTTCGATTTCATGATCTTCCATGGTTCTAGCTAATTCAGTTACATCAACCAGCATAGGCTCTTTCATATAACCTTTGCCGTTTTTATCAGAAAAACTAGCAACCATGTTGTAGAACAATCTGTATTGTGTTGTTATATCTCTAAAAATATGTGCTATAGTTATTTCGTTAGGACCATTTTGTCCAAAACTATCAGTTAAATTCGGCGAATTTAATTGCTGTTGCCATTGATAAAAAACATCTTCGCTACCTTTAAAAGTAACTCTTCCATAGTAACTATGACCTTCTATTAGTTCTTTTGTAAATTGAACAATCATAGAAGTTCTAGTGTTGCTCATATCCATCTTGATCCATGAAACGTATCCATCTTCAATTTCATCTTGTACAACCATATTTACAAATTTCTTAAAACCTTCTGTTCCAAATCTAAAATCAGCATTATAAATAATGTTTTCTAAAATCAAAGGTTTATTTTTTTTGTAAACAATTCGATTATTTAATTTAGCTTCTTCTATTTCTTTATTATTTACTTTCATATCTTTAACTTTCACTATTCTTCCACCTTTAAATATAAGACACCTGTTTCTTCTACTTCTGGATATTCTGTAACTATTTTTATTTCTCGTATTTCTGTAGATTTAATCGCTTTTTCAAATACTTTTTGTCCAATTCGTTTTATTCCATTTTCTCCTAAATATTCTTTTTTATCTGCCATATTTAACACCTGCCTTATAGGTCAGCAAATATTTCATCTATTTTCTGATTTTGTATTTCAACTAAATCATCTGTTTGCAAATAATTCGTTAAATCTACTGCTGTAGTTCCAACTTTTTCTGGTTTTCCATTTATTACAAGATATTCATCATAAATATTATTTTCTTCTTCTTCACTGCTTGACATTAAATAAATTATATTTGCATCTGTCATTTCTTCTATACTTGTTACTATTTGTTTTTTATTTATATTTGCTAATTGTTGTGTTACATAAGTTTTAGTTGCCATATCATTAGTTGCTGTATTTATAGCACTTTGCACTTCGCTAGATGTTTGATATCCTGCTCCATTTTCTAACTGATTATTGTTAGTTGGAACTGTTACTGATTCAGAACCTAATGTTACTGTCTTTCCTTCTATTTTTGCATCTGTTATACCGTATCCAGCAATAGTAGTAGGTTTTCCAGATAAATCTGAAAATTGTCCGCTAAAAGAGCTATCTCCTGCATCTAATATTTTCTGTTTTAGTTCGTCTGTTAAATTGTTGTCAGAAAGTACTTTATAATCAGATTGACTTCCTGTTTTAAATTCTTTGTCTACTTTCTTTGCGAATTTATTCTTCAATAATGTTTTTAAATATGTTAGAGCATTCTCCCCTACGAATTTTTTTTCTTCAGCCATATTTATTCCTCCTATAAATCTCCAAAAATTGATTCTAATTCTATATTTGTAAATTCTTTCATTTTGTCTTGTAAATTTAAATCTTTACTAGTTTTATTATCTTTTAACTCAATATTGTTTATTTTAGGCTTATTCTCTAAATTATTATAATTGGTAGTGCTACCGATATTTTCTATTCCATAACCTAATTTACCTGTTATGTTCACTTTGGATTTAATTGTCGCATGTAAAGAGCATCTTTCATTACACATTTGGTATCACCCTTTCCACACTAAATTTATTTGTTTTTATAATCGGAAATATATCTCCGTTTTTTAATTTTATTGTTATTCCATAAAAATAACAGCCGTAGTCTAGTTGTTCCGTGTCTTCTGGATTTATTTTAATTTCTACATTGTTTGCTTGCTTATCTATGTGTACTTCTTTTCTTATTAATTCATTTTTTTCACAAGCATTTTTCTTTACTGCAAATATTATTGTATCTCCAATCTGTAGTATATAATCATCTATTATTAACTCTATTATTCCTGTTGTTCTTCGCTCTAAATAAATAGTTTCATCTATAATTAACATTGTTAATCTCCTTTAAATTAATTTAAATTCAATACTTGCTTCATTTCCACTCATATCTTTTAAAATTAAAATATTGTTACCTTCTTTACAGTCTTTAAATTCTTTTGTAATATTATTAATATCTCCCCATTGACTTTGTGAAACAGTTCCGCCATTTACTCCATTTACTGTATATCCAGCCAAAGCAACATTGTCATAAATCTTAAAACTTATCTTACTGTAGCCGTTTGTAGCATCTCCGACAGTTTCGTTTTCTCCGTCTTTTATTGTTATGTCTGGAGCTATATCGTCAAATATTACATATTCATGAGCTGAATTATTTATATCTGTATTTGTTAGTTTAACACCAACATTTCCTGCAGCATCAGCATATCCATAAACTTCAAGCTGAATTTCGCCTACATCTAAACCTAAATCTTCTGTTAAATCACAATCTGCATAATATGCAGATAAGCCGTTAGTGGAACTTAAAGGCCTATATGTAGCAACAAATTCTTTGTTTGCAATTTTTACTTTAGGCTCAACTGCTAATTGTTCTGCAAAGTATATAAGGACTCGAACGCTATCTCCAATTTTTGCATAATGTGTATCTCTAGTTTCTCCAGCATTATTGTTTCTAACAATTCCAAGCGAATTGTAAACAGGAGCTACTGCATCTCCTTCTCGTTTAAATACAATTTCTCCATTTTTGGCAAATCCATTAACTTTACTTCCGTTTATATAAAAATTATTTACTTTTGTTCCATTTATTACTGTTCCCATTTTAACACCTACCAATAATAAATATTATTAGGATTTGCTGCACTTTGAGATATTGCGGTTTGTTCATCTACTACCTTTATGCAATTTATACTTGTTCCTGCTGGACCAGCTGGACCTTGTTGTCCATCTTGTCCATTTTCGCCTTTGTCTCCTTTAAATTTTGTTCTTGCATTTGCAACGCTAATTCTTTTAGTTTCGGAATTTTGAACAATTGGAAAAATGTCATTATCTTGTAGTTGAGTAGCTTCAGTTAATTCGGTAATTTTTTTATCTGCCATGGTTTTCTCCTTTATTCTAAAATTAATTTTTCATTGTTTTCTGTATTTAAAACATTGTTATCTTCTGTTAGTATTCTAGAAGTTCCAATAACTTTTATTTTCAGCTTAAATTTAGAATTTGTATAAATTTTAGAAGGCTCTATATTTATTGATTCGAAAAAAATATCTCTTTCTTCCATTAAATACACTTCCTCCATTTTCCATCTTTTTTTATTACAAAAACTGCCTTTTTCAGTGTTTCATCAGCTATGTAATATATTACTTTTGCTCTTTTTCTTGTTTGATCTTGAGTAAAATAATGTGCTGTTTTTTGATTTCCGTTAAATGTACATTGAACTTTTTTTGAGCTTGTCCAATCTTGAGCACCATTGTTTGTTATCAATATAAATTCTACGGTTGTTTTATTAAAACTAGTTAAAGCTTTATATAATTTGTCTAAATCATCTTGTGTAAAAGTAAATACTAAATTGTTTGATTCTAAAGCTCTACGTTCTACAATTACATTTTCTCCAACCTTAATAGTAAGATAATTCCACCAATTCGATTCATTTGTTTTTGTTATATTTACAACATCACCAAAAAAGAAATCATTTAGACTTGTAAATCTAGCGATATCCAATGTTCTTACGTTATATATGGAAGAATAACTATCTATTCCGTTAACTGTAGCTTTTAACTGTATTGAATAATTTGTATTAGGAGTTAGTCCTTGCACTGCAAACGTTGCTTCTTTATTCCAGTTTCCCCAGTATGGGTAAATATTTTGCCAAGCTCCACCATTAATTCTGTATTGCATTGCAGATATAGTTTTATCCATATTATAATAAACATCAAATTTATCTAAGCTTGTGTTTTGTATTTGTACAGAGCTAAAATTTGCTTGTCTCGGTATTTGCGTTAGCCAAACTGTTGCCTTCGCTTCTCCCCAAAGAGGTCCGTAGCCAGAACCACTTGGTAAATCTCCACTTGCTGCAATTTCAATGTTTAAGCTACCATCCCAATTGTGAGGAATATTATCCACTGTAGCACTAACAAGCTGCACGACTGCTCCTGGGCTTAAACTTATATTAAGCGTATTACTAAATTCTCTTCCTGCTATCCACAATTTTTGTGTTCTATTATTAGCCCAAGAAGTATGAGAATTACATTTAATATATGAAGTAGCTCTTACAGAAGAAGTATTAGCTTGTTGATTTATATTAAATTCTTCCCATTCAATATAGTATTCGTAAGCTTCATTGTGCTGTGTTACATAACCGTTTATTCTAGCCATTTAAGCCTCCTAATCAAAATAAACCAAGCCGATATCTCCCTCTTTTCCTTGAGAATCGTCGGCTTGGTTATGAAATATTTTTAATCTAGAATTTAAGAAATAAGCACTACCATCTTCTACTTTAGCTAATAATTCTTCCAATTCTGTTAACTTTATATTCCACTCTTGTTCTATAAAGTCCCATATCGTATCAAAATCTAAAAATGTCCTTCTATCTTGAAAATCTGTAATACCACTTGAAGAAGTTCTAAATCTAGCTAATTCATATTGATATGTTCCAGCATTATTTTTAACTATGTTATTTTGTGTTAATACTGGATAATTGCTAGCATTTTTAATTATTTTATAGTCTGCCTGCAAGAAACTGTCTGATGTATTAACAGCATCCAGATTTATTTCTAAAACTAAAGAACAATATTGACTATCTGTATCTGCTACAATATCTCTACCAGAATCTTCTTCTAAAAATCTTCCTTGTATGCAGATAGCCCCAGAAGCGATATGTATATTGCTTCCAGTTGTCGTTATTGCCATTCCCTCTTTATAATTATTGCTAACTCCATTTCTTCCGTGTAAGAAAGTATTAATAAAAAGAGCAAATATTTGATTGCCAAATATCTGCTCCGAAAAAACGTGTCCTTTTAACATTACTTATTTTTCCTTTCCTTTTTAAGTTTGTCGATAAAACCTATTCTTATATTTCCACAAGTATATTTATAAAACTTGCTTCCTTTTTGTTTAGTAACTGCAGAAATATATGTATCATAAATTAAAGATTCTTTTGTCTTAATCGTAATCGGTGTTCCGACTTTAATTTCTCTATCGTAATAATCGAATGTGACATTATGATTATATGCATTTCCTTTAAATGTATCTAAAGCTTTTTGTTTCGCATCTTCTATGTTTTCTGCATACACTACTTCTGTCTTACCTTCTGCTCTATTTTCATCTAGCATATCTTCTGTCGTTGTTCTGTCTGTTTTTAGATATAATGTATATCTGCTACCATCTTTTGCTATTACTACTACTTTAGATACTACATCTGTTTCGAAAACTTCTGTATAGTTTGAAATTGGTTGAGCATTTACGTCAATTAATTCTTTTTTTATTTCTTTGTTTTCTATTTCAATTACTAGTTTTTTATTTTCGAGAAATACGTTATATGTAATATTATAATTTTGAGTACAATTAGTCATAAATGTATGTAAATTGTATATATCGTTTTGAACATCTACTATCGTAGAAACAGATACATCTAATTTAGTATGTGTTTTTACTCTTATTTCTAGATAATCTCGATTCATTAATACATCTTCATTATTGACAAAATTCTTGTCAATTTGTTCAGCTATATAGTCTTCTATGCCTTCGTATCGTATTATTTCTTCATCAAGTTTTTCTAGTACCCATAATTCTTGCGTACTACCTTCTACATATTCCCATATTTCTATATTTCCACCGTTCGAAGCATTTGCACCAGTTAAATCTATAACAAAATTCGTAGCTGCTAGATAAATTGAATAAGAATTATTATCTCTTTTTGTAAATGTCCATTTTTGAGCTGCGCTGTCTGTATCGCCCCACATTTGTACGTTAGTACCGTTTTCAAACACAGCTCCTTGTACATCTGCTACCATTCCAGAAGCAACATTGATTATTTTATATGTTCCATCTGCTCTTTTAGTTATTTTAAATTTTTGTGCATTTGTGTTATTGTTTTCATATACTTGTAAATTCGCTCCTGCTTCTAAAGAACCATTTAGTACATCAAATACATAATTGTAATTTAGTTTACTATGTATTCTATAGTAACCTTCCTCAATATTATTAGTAGTTATTATGTTTTGATTTAAAATGACATTCTGATTAAACATATTAGTAATATATTTAATAATATATTGATATAATTTAGATCCATTTTCGTTTTGTATTTCTTGAATAATTCCCCAATATTTTATTTCTCCATTTTCTTTTATCATTACTATATCGTTTGATTTTGCTGTCGTTTTCTTTAACACATTTACCGTTGTATTTGCATTTGTTTCTTCATCAATATTAATTTCATAATTAGATAATTCCACAATATCTTTAACAGTAAAGTCTTTATAATCAAAGATATACATATATGTATCGTCTGTTATTATTTTAATTTGTTCTTGTTTTAAAACTCTAATATCTATATCTGTTGTATTTGTTGTTTCTCCATCTACACAAGAAATTTGTGCATTATATATTCCACCAATTTCGGGTGCAGTTAGCTCTACTTCATATTCGTCAGTTGCTTCGTTATATGTTGCATTGTATGATTTATTATTAAATTTAATTGTTACACTTCTTGCCATATTTAAACCACCTTGTAATATGCATAAACACTAACTTCTGCATTTAGTATTTCGTTATCTGCAGACATAATTAATTCACAAGATTTTCCTTTTGGAAATTTAATAACATTATTGTTGGAAGGATCTATATTGTCTAATTCAAATAAATCTGTATAAGTGCCATCGGTGTTTTCCTTTCTAATATAGAAATTATTTTCTTGTGTACAATACTCAAATGTTTCATATTCTTTTAAATCTACATTTACTTCTATTTCTTGATAAACTTGTCCTTCAACTTTTAGAGTCAATATTGGATTTTTAATAGGTCCTTTGATTTTAACTAAAACGGGAGCTGGTACGTGACCTTGGTTTATGTACTCTAACGTCCTATTGTTGTAGTCAACAAATTTGCTATCCCATTTAAAATCCCATCTAATTTCATTTGCTTGTGCAGAAGTAGAATATATAGTTTTATTTTCTTCATACCATAGACTTAAGCAATCAAATGTAATTGGACATTTTAATATTCCGTCTGTATCTATTTGACCTTTTCCAATGCTTTGAATGTTTACATCTTTTAAATACTCTTTAATCGGAAGATTTTTGTATGGTATTTTATATCCAAACCTTAATTTTTCAGAGCTTTCTATATAATCTACAAAACTTTTATAATTATCGTAACAACTAAAATTAGCTGTTCCTGTTATTTGTCCTTGCTGTACATTTCTTAAAGTTTCGAAAAAGGAATTTCCTATTTGTTCATAAGTAGTGTTATATGAATATCCTAATCCATCAGGTTCGGCTAAAAAACAAGACTTGTATAAATCCATTAAGTTAAATTCTTGTCCTTTTTCATTTATAAGTCTAAATTGTCTTACCATTTTTTCCTCCAGTTAAATAAAAAAAAAGAACATTTCAAAACTGCTCTTTTATCGTATTTTTAAGGTATATAATTACTCTAATAATAAAATAAAACGGCTTAAAATCTATTCTCGTAAGCCGCTTTTTTACTTTATTTATTTAATTTTTGATAAAATTATTTTAAATTAAATTTTTCTTTTTTTATTACTATAACATCATTATAAAAATATCCATTTGAATAATCTGCTTGTAAAGTAATTATTGCGTATCCAGATTTTTCACCATAATATTTATAAACATATGTGTATTTTGAATCTTCTTTCTCCTCACTTATTTGTTGTACACATTTATCATAAATAGCATCGTTACTCCATTCGTCATTTTTATCTATAATCTCATTTAGCTCGAAATTAGTCGTTTTTCCAATTTCAATTTCATCATATTCTTCTCTACTTATACCAGCGGAACCAACTCCTTTTGCTTGATTATTAGTTATTATGATTCCAATAATAATAGCTATAACTGCCAATATGATTAACCACAACTGCCATTTTTTATAGAATTTCTTTTCTTGTTTCATACAATCCCCTCCTAAAGAGATTATATATATGATTACTTTATTTGTAAATCTCTATCTATCCATTTTTTGACTAATTTCTTGCAATAAGTCTATTATAGTTTCTGCAATTTTTAATATAAATATTTCTGGTCCTATTGCCAAAATTGCTGCAATTGCTACTAAATACGATTTAGCAATTAAACATATTACAGCTAAAATCAAAGAAAATATGATGGTTAGTGTAATCACTGTTCCAATAAACTTAGATCTTTTTTCGGTTCCGTATAACTTTGCTTCTCTATTAAAAGCCTCAATATTTACTAAACATTCTGGACATCTTTCTGAATCATTTGGTATTACCTTTTTACAATTTGGACATATCATACAATCCCCTCCAAAGGAATTATATACAACTTTAAGTTATTTGTAAAGTTTAATATTTGCTTCCAAATTTTCTATTAATATAATTAAAACATTGTTCAAGTTTCGCTTCATCTAACTCTTGTACATTAAAAACAATTTGAGGAGTGGTAAATATCATTTTTGATTCATCGGCTACTCTACTTATTATTCTTCCTTGTTTTGATTGAATAGCATTAAATAACTCTGCATACTTGCTTTTTACATTTATATTTTCCAACTTGCTTTTTATTTTTTCACTCATATTATCTATTTGATTATAAATATTTTTTTCTTCATCTTCTAAACCTTTTTCAGATCCTAGCATTACCATCTTAAATATTTTTCTTGTTTCTCTAGAAGGTGAGTGTATATCAAAGGATTTTTTTAGTCTAGATAAAATTCCATCTGCAATTCCTTGTGCTTTTGCAAATAGTGTTGGTTCTTTTGATTGCATTTCTGTTAACATTGGCTCCATTGCGTTTTTCATTGCTTCTTGGGTTTCTTTTGGCATACTATCATAAGAAGCAATTATTTGGTTTACTAAATTACTTGTTTCTTCGTCTATTTCTCCACCATACATTTCAGTTTGTGCTACCATTGCTAGCCAAGTTCCTAATTCTTTTTCTTGCTCTTCAGACATGTTTTTATACATATCATTCCAAATATCTTTCATGTTTTCTTTGTATCTATAATTTTCATTTGATATTGCTTGGTTCTTATTTGATGTTGTAAGTAATTTATTGTTTTCAAAACTTTCTATTGCTCCGTTATGTCTGTTTGTTTCCTCTTCTACCTTACTGTTATACTCTTGAAGTTTTGTATAGAATCCTTCATTTTGTTGAGCTCTTTGTAAATATCCATTTGCATATGCTGCATTTACTTGTGAAACCTCATCATTTGCTTCTTGTATTGCTGTATTTTTTTGTTGCATAATTCTATTATATTCATTTGCATATGCTTCATTATCTAATGTAGCTTTTTCTCCATATCTTTGTTGTAATAAAGCTATCTCTTGAGTAGTTCTTTCATTTATTATTCCAATCTCTTTTGAAGCTTGTTCTTGAGCTGTTTTTATCCATTCTTGCGAATTTACTTTATATTCTTCTAAATTTCCTTGAAAACTCTGTGCATTTTGCACAGCTTGTTGAGTAATAGCCGAAGAAATATTCTTTTGTATTTCTAGTTCTCTATCTTTTAATTCTTTTAATTTAGCAAAATATTCGTCTAATTGTGTTATTTCTTCTTGAGTGTAATCTCTACGTTCATTTGATGCTGTTTTACATATTTCAGTTATTCCATTTTGTACTTCTTGCATATTTTGCTCTAGTTTCGTTTGCTCCTCTGAACTAGCAAATAATGTTGTATTAAATTCATCTAAATGAGATTTTGCACTAGAAATTCCTGTAACAAAATCTGTTGCACCACTTCCAACATTAGATAAAGAATTTTTCGTTTCCTCTTCTGCTTTGTTTATTTGATATATAATTGCTGCAACTCCAGTAGTAATCGCTGCCACTGCAATTCCCATAGGACTTGCTATTGCACCAATTCCTTTCGCTAACATGTTTGCGCTGTTATTAGTAGATTCAACACCTGTCTTTAATACACCTACAGCTTGTGAAAAAGTTCCTATAGATTTTACAACCGTTCCTACTCCATTTCCTAATTTACTTATTATTTTTACAGCTGGACCAATTGCTGCAACTAAAGCAACTGTTTTTATTACGTTTTTCTTTTCCTCGTCCGATAAATTTACAAATTCATCAACTAAATTTTGTATCCAACTTGCTAAATCTTTAATGTATGGAGATAATTCCTTTTGAATTGCAATACCTGCGCTTTCTAATGAACCACTTAAGCTTTCTAATGCTCCTGCAGTATTATCTAACATAGTATCAGCCATTTCTGAAGCTGCTCCATCAGCATCTTCAAAAGATTTTGTCATATTAGACAATTCGTCAGAACCTCTATTTACAAGAGCTAGCATTCCAGATAATGCTTCTGTACCAAATATTTGTGCAAGGGCTTGATTTTTTGTTTCATCTGTTAATCCTGCTGTACTCTTTTGCAATGCTTCCACTATCTCTGTTAAGGATTTCATTGTACCATCAGAATTATAAAATTCTACATTTAATTGTTCCATAGCATCTTTCACTTGCTTTGTTGGTTTTACAATTCTAACTAATCCACTTCTTAATGTTGTACCTGCTTGACTTCCTTTTATTCCAGCATCAGACATAATACCTATGGCAGCTGCTGTTTCTTCAATTGATAGTCCAACTGTCTTCGCAACTGGTGCTACATATTTCATTGCTTCTCCCATGTCTTCTGTTTGAGCATTTGTCCTTGCTGCTGCTTCTGCAAATACGTCTGCTACATGTGCTGATTCATTAGCTTCTAATCCAAATCCTCTAATTGCACTAGCCGCAATTTCTGATGCTGTTGCAAGTTCTGCACCACTTGATGCTGCTAAATCTAGTAAGCCAGGCATTGCTTCCATTATTTCAGATGTTGTAAAGCCTGCACTTGCTAAGTTTTCCATTCCAGATGCTGCTTCTGATGCACTGAAACTAGTAGAAGCTCCTAAATCTATAGCTTGATTCGTTAATTGTTCTAATTCGTCTTTAGTTGCACCTGATATAGCTTGTACTCTTGACATTTGTTTTTCAAAGTCATTTCCTGTAGTTACTGCTGCAGTTCCAATTGCCAATATAGGTAATGTTAAAGATGTTGTTAATTTACTTCCTACACTATCTATTTTACTTGATATATTAGTAAATTTATTTCCAAACTCTTCTAGCTTTTTCCCTGCTTCGTTCCATTTGCTTGCTTGTAATTGTAGTTGTTTTAGTTTATTTTCTGTGCTTGCAATTTCTCTCTGAAGGTTTCTATAATTTTCTGGAGAAACTTTGCTCATATCATTGTTAGCTTCTTCTTGTATCTTTTTTAATTGCGATAATTTTTCAGAAGTTGTTTCTATTGCTTCAGATAATATTTCTTGTTTTTGGCTTAATAATTCTGTGTTTTTTGGATCTAGCTTTAATAAGGAATTTACTCCTTTTAATTCTTTAGTTAAACTAGATGTAGCAGAATTTACTTTACTTATTGCTTTTTGTAAACCTGATGTATCTCCACCTATTTCAACGATAATGCCTTTTATACTGCCTGCCATATTATCCTCCTACATTCTTGCAACTAATTGATTAATTTCATCTTGTGTAGCTTTTCTTACTCCATTTGTTGTTTTATCTTTATCTTTTTGTAAAAACGATATAAAAATTTTTAAAATATCTACATATGTCAATTCTTTTAAATCTTCTATAGTTATCCCTATTTTTAATGCTGTAGCAAAAAAATCGTGTTCTGGAAATTTTAAATTTATTTCTTCTTCGCTTTTTACTAATTTTTTTAATTCCTTAATAGCTTCTTCATCCACAAAAGTTATCGACGGCAAATTCCGTTACCTCAACAATCCAATCATCTGTTGTATTGATTCTTTTAATTAATTTAAGCCAATCTTCATATTCGCCAATTTTTGGATTTGCTGTGTAGCAGCAAATATAAGCAATTCTTGTTACTGCTTCTATATAGTTATCAATACTTTTAAGCATTAGTCGAGATAATTTTGTTGTTATCTCGACTTCTGTTGTTTTTGGATTTTCTTTCTTTAATTGATTTGCCATCAAAGTTTGCATAGTTATAAAATTTTGTATTATTTCAAAATCTTCGAATATCCCTCTACTAAATTTTTTTCTATATTGAATATAAGTTAATGCATTGCAATCTATGTCGAACTCTCTATCACAAATTTTTACTTTTTTCATTTTGCTATTTTCCTTTCAAAATCAAAAATCAGTATAGCTTAACTATACTGATGGTATCTCTGTTGGTTCATATACTTTTTCAAAGAATTTTTCATAAATTTCTTTGTTTTCTTCTGAATAAGGTAATTTTATTCTTACATCTCCAGTATCTGTTCTAGCAGATGTTGTAATAGATAATGTATTTGTGTTTGGTGTTTTAGTATCTTCTGTTGTGTTTGCTTCTGTGCTTGGTCTAGAAACTGTTGTGTTATAATAACAGAATCTAGTTCCTGTTTGATCTCCTTCGACTTGATACATAAATGCAAATGGAGATATTTTATCATTTACGTTTTCGATTATTGCTCCATTAGCATCTTTTCTTTGCCCTAATATTTCTGTTTCAAATTCTTCAGGTAGCTTTGCAATTTCCAAATCTCCACTATATCCATTGTTAGCAAAACTCTCCCAGAATTTTATATTATCTGCATAAAAAGGCTCACTATCCCCTTCTGCATCCAATGATAATTTTACTGCACCTGGTACCTTAAAAGGCGTTCCAAAAGTTATAGAACCATCCTCTCCAATAATCATTTTAGCAACATGTACATTACTTAATCCAAAGTAAACTCTATTTCCATCTTTACTCATACTTTTTCTTCCTCTCTTTTAAATTTCAAAAAAATAACTTATCTGCCAAATTTTTTCATCTGACAGATAAGTCATTTCTGATTTGTTCCAACAAACATCATATAAAATTTTGTTTTCAATCGTATTAATTAAATTTAAATCTATATAATTCATAGTTATATCTAATTGAATATTTCCTACTCTGTGATAAACTTTATTTTCTGCAAAAAAATTAGTTGTTTCTGTTTCCAATGCTACAGCATGTGGAGGATTGACCTCTTCTTGAAAATTACCATAAGCATATTGTATTTTTTGTTCTTCAAATCTTTTTGCTAATTCTTGTAGGTTCTTCATGTTTTAGAACTCCTTATAATTGTTTCTTTTATTTCTTTTTCATATAATTTGTTATATTTTTCTTCTACTGGCTTAATATGTGGTTGAGCTTTTGTATGTCCTCCGTTTTTGGTAGCATGTCCATTTTCCAATAAATGAGTTAACTGATAATTTGTTTTATTGTATATATCTACTATATATCTTCTCTTTGACTTCGTATATTTCTTTCTGCTCCATCCTTTCCAGTAAGGATTTTCTCTTGGTCCTTTTTTACTTGGTTTTCGTCTTGGAGATTCTTTTTTTAACTCTTTGACAGCTTCTTTAGATAATTTTTCTGTTGCTTCTTTTACTCCGTCTTCTATATCTTCAACATAATTTGTTAAATATTTTTTAACTATTTTAGACAAATTATCTATTTTTATGGAATTAGACATTATTAATTTTCCTTTCGCATATTAATATAAGTTCATCAAGATTTTTCTTTTGAATACGAATTATCGTATATTTTACATCCATATAAATTAATTCTTGTTCATTATTATAATTTAAACTACTAATTACTAATCTCAAAGTAGGTTTATATCCGTTTTGATTTGCTTGATAATATTCATTTGCATATATATCTTCTTCATCTATAATCGGTACTTCTTTCTCTTCTATTTTGTCTATAGTTTGAATGCCATTTGTATCTTTTTTATATGTTGTAGATAACAACTTGCAACTTACATCACGCATTGTTATCTACCTCCTCATTATTTTGTTTTTGATATTCTTCAGAAAACTGTAATTCTCTTAAGTTAGATTTATAGCGTTTTAGATATTCTGTTCTTTTATTAATATCTCCATCTCCAAAATGAGCCTTAACATATATTATTATTGTATTTTGTATTAAATCATCTTCTATGTTTTTATCGACATCTATATTTACTCTTTTTAAGTCTGATATTGCAGATTCGATAAGCATAGTAATTTCTTTATCTTTTAAAGATGATGAATCTACTATACTCAAACATTCTTTAGCAATTTTCAAGAGTTTTTCTACTTCTTGTTTCATTTATATCCCTCCTACACAGAAGGAGTTGTACTAATATATCCATTTACAAAAGCTTTATTATCTCTTATTTTACAATCTTCTCTTTCAATACCTCTAAATAATGTTAGATCTTCTTCGAAAGCATTTAATTCTCCAATAGCTGCAACATTAGATGTATTAAGTGTTAATCTTTTTCTATCAAAGAATCTTATTCCTTCTTTTAAATCTCCAATTATAATTGGAATTTTATTTGAACTTGTTGGTAAATCTTCATTAGGTATTACTTTTACAGGAACTGTAGTTGCTCCTGCGCATAATCTTAATTGCATAGGTTCAGCTGGATTAGGTTGTAATATATAATTGCCTTCGTTATCTTTTAATGTGTCTAAATATTGTAAGCCATCATCGTTAGTTACAATTACAGATGTAGATTTGAAAGCACTTCCTAATGTAACATTTAAAGTTTTCTTAATATCATCTAATCCATTTAATTCTTGTTCACTTTGTGTTTTAATTAAATCTCGAATTATTTTATTTCTTGTTACTCTAGATTCATCTCCAAGCCATTCAACAATTGTATTAACAATGTTTGTATCTGTATCTTCTAATAATTCATTTGTAATTGGTAAATATCCTGCATATTTAGATATTTCAAAATCCATTCTCTCAAATTGAGGTGTTGAAGATTTTGTTATTTTTCCTCCTTCACCAACTTTAGTAAATCCTGTTTGTTGGCTTCTTTTCTTAAAAGTTCTACTTCCTTTATTTGTAGAAACAATTTCTACGCTTACCAAATCTATTAATGAAGCTTTTGCTTCTCTTCTTTGTTCTACTAAAGTAGAAATGTCTTCTGGAACTGTATATCCACCATCTGCTGGCGTTCCTTCGTTTAATCCTTTTGCAATATTTTTTATTTCTTTTGCAAATTTTTCTATTGAGCTTTCTTCTTTTATTTCTTTATTATCTTCTTTTTTGTTAGCTATATTTTTTTCTATTTCTTCTATGTCTTCTTCATTTAGTTTAGCAACTTTCTTTTCATTTTCGAATAATCTTTTTTCAACTTGATATTCTTCTTGTAATTTTTCTATTTCGTCTAAAAGTTCTTTTGCCTTTTCTAAATCTTTATTTTCACCATCTGTATATCCTTTCACTAAAGCTTGTTTACTTTCAATTTTTGCTAAAAGTTCTCTCATTTTTTTATTCATAGTTTTATTCCTCCATTTTTTCTTTTTCTGAAAATAAAAAAGAATCCAAATTCTTGATTTTTAAATCAATCTCGGATTCTTCATTATTTTTATTTTTTTCTTTGCCACCATAATTTTTAGTAGTTCCTGCTCGTGGCTGTGCTGGAACTGCTACAAAAGACACTTCATAAGCTTCTTTTGCTCCATCTAGTGTAAAATAACATATCTTTTTGCCATCTTTTGTGTCATATTCCTGTCCCCAATAATGAGTACAATAATGCTTCATATTGTCTTCACCGCAAATTGAACAGTATGCATGTTTTGCTCTACAGCTTGTAGAAACTTCTTTCTTTATTCCTGCCTTAATTTCTGCAATTAAATCTGCATTCTTGTCTGTTTTAATCATATAGCATTTAGCAATCAACTTTGTGAAAATTTCTCCAGCTTCAGTTAGTTTACTTGAATCTTGTTGCAATTCTGTATCATAAACTCGAGCTATTTGATTATCTGCTGTTCTTTTGTGGTCTTTTATCATTGTTTTCCCAATATAAAGTTTCTTTAAATCTTTTAGGGCGTTTAAGTTAAATGGTTCATAATTTCTATCATCTAAACCGTTATCTCCTAATATTAATTTAAATGTAAATACTTCTTCTGCTTTTAGAGGAGCAAGAGTAAATTTGTTTATTTTTTTAATTTCTTCCTCTGTTACATCTTGATTTTCTACTTCTGCAGATTTGCATATTATTCCTTCGTCAAGAATTTTTTCAGTACTTTCTCCATACTCTTCTCTATCCATTTCTTTTCCTCCTCCTTTCCTTCTGAATTATTTGTATATTGAGTTCCTGCTAATTCAACAGGAATGCTTGCACCATTTCCAAGAAGTCTATTTCCTCCTGCCATTGCAGGTTTATCCAAATAAGCTCTCGCCTCGTTAGGTGTATATATAAAATTAGACACAGCTTGACTTAATGTTTCAATCTGTGTCTTTTGGTCTGCTCTTAACAAAACAGCAATATTAAATTTAAAATAAAATCCTTTATCTATTTCTTCTCTTGAAAGAAGTTTGTAATTTAGTTCCTCTTCATATTGCTTTAGAATATAAAGCAATGTATCTTTATAAAAGCTTAATTGTTGTGATTCAGAACTTGCATAGCTAGATTTTTCATAATCTCCAATCTGATTTGGTTTGATTCCAAAAGCTGATGCAATTTGTAAAGCACTATATTTTTTAACTTCAACAAATTGGCTATCTGCTAACTTTACATTTAAAGGTGTTAGTGTTGTTCCAACTGGAATTGGAATAATATTTTTTACTTCTTTATCGTCTAAATCGCTACCAGCAAATTCTTCTATTTTGTTCTTAAACTTAATTAAGTTTGTTTCAGATAAATCAGATGTATATTGCATTACTGCTTTTGCAGTAAATCCACTTTTATACATTTGATTTAACATCTTTTGTGCTTTTACATTTCCATCTATTGTTAATTTCAGTTGGTCTTTTACCGCTATTCCTTTTATTCCATCAAAACTCATAGAACTTTTTACATGTATTATCTCTTCAGAAGAAAACTTATATAGCTTTCCTCCATGAGAATATATATAGTAAATATCAGGTATATCAGATAAAACTTTTTGGTCATCATACCAGATTTCTACCTCATCAGAAGGAAGAATCCATAATGTCATTTTTTTATCTGCTCCTTTTATCCACGCATAAGCATCTCCAAACTGATTTCTATTATTTTCCATTGTTCCCCAAAATGTTGTCGCAGTCATATATGGATTTGGTCTATCGTGAATTGTAAAATATAAAGGATGTCCTCTTGCTGTTACCACTCCACCGTCGGAATTATATTGAAATATTTTTAATGGTACTTTACCAACGGATTCACAAAGTAATTTCAAGCAAGTAAAATAAGTTACTTCAGATAAGGCTTTTTCGTTTTTTCCATCTATTCCTAAAAAATTAAGTAACTCTCGCATTGCGTTATCTTGTGTTTGTTTATCTCTTAATATATTTATTGCATTTTTAATTCTGACTTTTAACTTTGTTTTCACTTACTTGCCTCCTAATTCCAGCCCATATTATTCAAATAATCTTCCATTTCTTTGTTATAATCTATTTTTTCTTCTTCTTGTAACTTCATTTGTGCAATATGAGCATCTATCATTGCGTCGCACGGATCTATTCTTTTGTTTTTTGCATTCTTTTCTTTGTCAATTTTTTTCTCTCCAAAACTGTTTTTTACAATTTTAGCATTAGAAACGCTATAGCTAAGTAGTTCTTCACGTTTATTGTATTTAATCTTTCTAGATTCTACATTAAGTTGCATATCTTCTGTTCCATCGTGTAAAAATCTAGCCGATTGTTTTATTTCTAATAATTGCACTCCAAATTCCTCCAAATCTGATAAAAAACCATCTGCATTATGTGGATCATATCCAATTCCTTGCAATTCTAAATCATATTTTTCTATTATGTCTTTTAAATATTTAATAATAAACTTATAATCATTTTTAAATGTTGCTTGTCCACCAGTTACAGTAATAAGTCCTTGTCTTTCCCATAAATCGTATGGAGCAATATCTGTCATAATATGCTCTTCCATTCTTCCTCTTGGCATAAAAGAATGTGTTGCAATAAAAAATTCATCATCTTTGAGTGGAATTTCTATAGCAATAGTTGTTAAATCTCCGCCTGAAGACAAATCTAATCCAACATAGCATTTTGAACCTTCTAAATCTTCTAATTCTAAATCCGATTCACATTTTTTCCATTTTTCTGGGCTAATGAATATGTCTTCTGTGTTTTGTACCCATAAATTAAGGGACCTTGTCATAAAGTCCCTTAATTCTTCACCTCCCATATCTCTAGCAGTTTGCATATCTGTTTTTAAATTTTCTAAACCTTGTTTTGTAGATGCAAGATATGGATTAGCTTTTATTAAATTTTTTGGATCAAATATATTGTCTTTTTCATCTAGTGCATATATATCAATAAAAAAGTCTTCTGCTTTTGCTATTCCTTTTAAAATATTTATACAATATCTGTCCATTTCATAACATGCACTATTTAGTTTGTCGCCTCTGGTTGTAATAATACTTATTAATGTTTCATCTAATGCTCTAGTTCCATTATAAATAGCTTTATATGTTTTAGAGTCTGGATGTTGATGATATTCATCTATAGAAGCAAATATTGCTCTAAATCCTTCATCTAATCCACCTTCTCGAGAAAGAGCTTCAATTGTGCATTTGCTATCATTAGCAATTATTAAAGATTTATAATCTTTAATTTCAAAAAGCTCTTGCAAATCTTTGTCTGCTTCTATAAATTTTTTCATTTCTTCCCAGGCGATTCTAGCTTGTCGTTTCTTTGTAGCAACTGTAAAAAGTTTTCCATAATGATAACCACTAAACCCAGCTATATATGTTCCTTTTATACCATTTTCAAAAGATTTTCCATTCTGCCTAGCCATGCTTTTATAAGAACGTCTAAATCTTCTTTTTCCATTTAATTTTAGCCAACCAAAAGGGCATCCAAAATCAAAGATTTGTCCACCAACAAGTTTAACTGGCTTTTTTTTAAATCCCTCTCCAATTGTTAATGTTTCTGCATATTCTATAATTCTTTCCGAGTTTTCAGGATTCCAAATATATGGAAAATCTTTAGTTCCTTGCCTTTTTAAATCTTCAAGATGTCTTTTACAAGCTAAAATATGCAACTGTCCCATTTTGTTTTCTTCTATGGTTTTTTTTGCATATTCTGTAACTCTATCTATCATAATATTTTAAACTTATTAAATTTATTTTCTTTTGGAGGCTCTTTAGCCTCTGGCATTACTAATCTAGCTCTTGAAGATATAGATAATCCTAAATCATTTGCGCAAGCTCTACATTGCTTTAATGCTCTATCCTGATAAGTTAAATACAAATCAATTTGCGACATATAATCTTTTTTCTTTTCCGTCTTTCTTGCTCGTGCCAATTTCCCATTTAGTTCATTTAATTTTTTAGTATAACTAACATAATTTGAATTAGAAATTAAATAATGAGCTAGACAATCTTCATCTAGTTCTGTAATTATTCCTATATCTAATAAAATTTTTGCAATTCTATAAAACTCTTTTTTTTGCTCATCTGTTAAATATTCTGGAGCAGTAACATTAATATGGTCAGTTTTTATTTCTGTTTTTTGTCTTTCTTCTATTTCTGCCTTTGTTAAATGCTTCTTTCCTTTAGCCAAAATCAAGTTTATAGGCTGTTTTTGATTTCCACGTGGCATTAGACCTCACCTTTCGTTTTTTGTCCTTTTAAATTGATTTGAGGGACTTTTTTGTACAAAGAGGAGGGACGCACCGTTCTAGATTTAAACCTTTAAAACTTTTTTATGTACCCCTAGCCTCTTCTATTATTTTCTTTTACTTTAATATTGTTCAATCTATTGGTTCTAAATTATATATTTTTCTTATTTCATTCATTGTTTTAAAATTAAATATATTTTCTTTGTTTATTATTCTTCTAATTGTGTTCTTGTATTCTTCTATCTCTTCATCTTTTCTTTTTATTTCTTCTTCTAATTCTATTCTTGTTTTTCTTTGAGATATATCTTTTGCATATTTTAATTCATGTGTATAGCGACATTCTTTACAACTATTATGTCCTCTACATTGTATGTTTCTTTTGCTGTCGCATTCGTACAGAATATCTATTCTATCTTTATATTCATTTGAAATTACAATTGCACTAAATATCTTCACGTCTTTTTCCTCTTCTTAAATCTATTATGTATTAAATCATGGTGCTTATGGCATAATGCTATAAGGTTGCTCCACTCTAATCTTCTTATCCAACCTGTTGGTGTTTGTATCGGCTCCTTATGATGTATCTCTTCTGTTAATTGTATTGTATGTTTACCTTGTTGCTTAGCTTCTTCTTGGCACATTTCACAGTAAGGATGTTTCGTTCTGTATGATTCTTTAAGTAGCTTCCAATCTTTACTGTTGTAAAAAGTTTTATATTTATTATCTCTGTTCTTGTTATATCTACTCATATTTCTTTGTTTGTTAATTTCTATTTCTTTATCTACAATCTTTTGACAATTGCTGCAATATCTATTAGGAGCTTGTATTACCTTTTGGCATCTTGCACATAACTTTAATAACATCTTATTTTTCTATCTTCTTTCTAGTTCTTACTTTTGTCTTTTTCTTTTCTTCTTTAACTTCTTCTATTTTCTTAACATTATCTTCTTTTGTTTCTTCTTTCTTTTCTATTACTTCCATTACTACTGCTAATCCAGATTCCTCTATTTGTTTTGCTCTATCAGCATCATTTATAATATAAATATCTCCTTCGCTAATTGCTGCACTTCCATTCGCATTGTATTGTATTTCTTTATCTATAATTTCTTCAATTAGCTCTGGCATTTTATCATTATAGTTTTGTTTTGCTATTACTTTAAACATATCTTTCTTTTTCCTTTCTATCTTTTTATTTAAAAAATTTATCCAATCCTTCTCTGTACATTTTTCTTTGTAGTTAAAATTGTTTGGAATGTTATTAACTATTTTATTAATATTTAAATTGCTTAATTGCATATCTAATATATATCCATTCTTTTCATCTTCAATACTTTCATATGCACTAGGAAAGTTCGTACATAATACTGGAGTTCCATATTCTAAACACTCATTAATAAAGTAGCTATATCCTTCTGTATCTGAAAGTTGAACTCCATAATCAGCCTCTACTATATAATCAAAAAAATTATGAGATGGTTTCATGTATACAATTTCTTCTAAATTAAAGGGCTTTTTATTATATAACTCTAGATCTGTAAATATTGTCCATCTGAACTTTATTCCTGCTTTTTTTAATTCTTGTGCTAATTTAAGCATTCTTTCATAGCCTTTTTCTTTGCTGACTCTTGTTGCGCTAATTAATTTTAATATTGGTTTTGTTTCTTGTATTTCATCTAAAATATTATATATTCTTGTTATTTTTTCTTTTGGATATAATTTTTTAAAAATTTTACAAACATGCTCTGATACTCCAACATGTTCTGTAGTTTTATGCCATTTATTATAAGTAAAATTAACTTCTTTAGCTCTTACATAATCTGCATGTACCATTTGAATATATCTTCCACTTTTGGCTACTACACTTTCTGGATATTCTCCCCATGCAGATGCACAAACACAAATATCACAAATATATTTCTTATTAGAGTCATATTTTTCTACATTTTTTACATTTTCTTTTATTCTTTTTAGATTTTCTTCATCAGCTATACTATATAAAAATGTTATATTGTAATATTTTTTTAATTTTTTAGTAAAGTTATATACAAATGTATCTACTCCACCAAATTTTAATAAATTATTATGATATAATATTATGTTTTTCATTTATATTTTCTCCTGTTTTTTCTTTTAATTTTGTTAAATATTCTTCTAATTCTTTAACCGATTCTTCTATTAATATTATTTTACTAATAAGTTCTTTTTTGTTTATGTTATTAAGTTCTGAACTTTCTATTTCTTTGATTGTATTTATATCTTCTATGCAATACATTACCTTTCCGTTTATTTTATAAACTTTAAATAATTTTCTTATTTTATCATTAATAAGTTCTGTATTTATTTCGCTCATTGTCTTATGCGTGTTGATTACAATAAACTTAGAAGAACTTATTATGCTTTTGTCTTTGTATTTTTGTAATGTTTTAATACTTTTTTCCAAATCTATTTTGTCGTCGCTAGTTAATTCTTTGAGTATATTTATTGTATAAACTTCGTTTTCTATTATTCTCTGTTTAATCATCTTTATATATCCTTTAATTTTTCTTGTGCTTTTAATAGCTTTATAACAAACTTTCCTAAAATCTCTTCTACTTTTTCGTCTGTCTCTTCTTCAGACATATCTAATTCGTTATTATCTAACTTATCTTGAATTTTTACTGCTTCGTCTAAAGTATCTGCTATTGATTTAAAAATCTCTGCTAGTTCTTTTATTTCTTCTTTATCATTTTTTACGCTCATCTTTTTTTCTCTCCTCTTTAAAACATTTATCATAATATTTGCATTGTTCACATTTACGTTTCATACATTCTTTCCAATTAATTTTATCTTTCATATATGTTCATTACCTTTATTAATAAATATAAAATTATAATCTTTAGTTTCATTTCATTCTCCTTATAAAATAAAAAAACAAGCTACACTAGAAATAGCTTGTTTAGTCAAATATTTATATTA
>OCHO01000807.1_pt1 | contig 23277 bp, 17 predicted proteins | sample 1538441 | NCBI WGS metagenome assembly OCHO01 (sample SAMN04571691, study PRJEB22368) | human gut metagenome | biome: human gut; material: stool | host: Homo sapiens | place: Luxembourg | collected 2012-06-29
CGATCACATGATCGCCGACCTTCACATTATAATTCTTAGGATTAAAATAATAAATCTTACCAACGTTACGAAATCTGACTCCAACTACCTTTTCCATTCTATTTCTCCCTAATTGTCAGGAACAGGAGCTCCAGGGCAAGTTCGAGATTAACATTGGCACGGAGACGCACCTTCGTCTTCTCCAGTGCCTCAAGGATTTTTTCGATATTCTCATAAGAACGCTCGCTGGCCTGCTCTCTGATAAAATTAATCTCCTGTTTAAAAACCAGGTTGTCAATTTCCCTTGTTGCCTTAAACATCAGAACATCGCGGAACCAGAACTGGAAAATATCCAGATAATCATTGATATTATTCTTATCAGCAGTCAAAGTCTTGATCGCCTCTGTCAGCTCATAAACCTCCATGGAATTGGCATATTTCAAAATCTTCAGGGCATTGGCAGTCATATCCGCAAACTCCTGAGAAGTCGCAGCCTCCTTCGCCTTGCCGATACTGCCCTGCGCATAAGACGCATCGATCTCAGCCTGATAATCCGGCACCTGAAGATGCTCCATCAGATATTCCTTCACAAGACTGTCATCCACCACCTTCAGATCCAGACGCACACATCTGGAACGGATCGTAGGAAGAAGACTGTCGATATTGCTTGTCAGCAGCATGATCACCGCATATTCCGGCGGTTCCTCGATAGTTTTCAAAATGGCATTCTGCGCCTGTACCGTCATCATCTCCGCATCCGGAATGATATAGATCTTATACGGACTGCAGTACGGCTTGATATCCACATCACGCACAACCTGGTCACGCACCTCGTCAATGCTGATGCTTCCAGGTTTCTCATGAGTTACTGTAATGATATCCGGATGATTCTTGCCGATCACCTTCTTACAGGAATCACAAGTCATACACGGTTCAGACTCTCCCGATTCACACTGCAGCGCTGCCGCAAAAGTTCCCGCAAGAAGCTTCTTGCCGGATCCCGGTTCCCCTGTAAAAATATAAGAGTGGGATACCTTCCCTGTCTCTATCGCATTCTTCAAATGCCTGATTATATCGTCATGGCCGATGATGTCATGAAATCCTGCCATAAGAATCACCTCTTTCTGCCTTTTGTGCCCTCCGTTATACCCGGCGGACATCTTTCAACTAATTATAACATAATCTTCTGTATAAAAAAAACTATTTTTCCTTATTGTACAGATTTTATATAATTTACGATCTCCTTCACACATTCATCCAGATTATGATTCTCAAAACGCTTCCATATACCTGCTTTAAGAATATTTTCCTCGGAAAAATCATTCTGGTCTGCAAGAAAACGCCTGCACATCTCCTCGTACTTCGGCACCTCCTGGGTCTTCTCCCTGGCAAGCGCACGCTCCAGACGCTCTCCGTCTTCCACCTCTATATAAATAGGCCACATCACTTCATTGCCGTAATACTCCCGGAGTCTCACAAAAGACTCCAGTGTACCGATCCCAAGATAGCTGTCATTACCCACAGACACCTGCCCGTCATCCGCAGTAAAATATGTCCACGGCCCGTAAACTGTCTGATAAGTACGCGCCTCGATCAGCTTCCCGTTTCTTCGGAACTCCTTCAGTTTATTCTCATCTGCAAAAAAATATTCTCTCCCGTTCACCTCTCCATCCCGGATCGGACGGGTAGTATAGATCACAAGCCGCTTAAGCCCCAGCTCCTGATTCCCCTCCAGCTGTCTGTAAATACTGTCCTTACCGGAAGAGCTTTTTCCCATAATGTAAAAAATCTTTCCCATATGTCTCCTCTGCTGCATATGCGTTACTATACACGCTCTGATCCGTAATACACAGATCCGTCTGCTGCCACGCACCTCACATCTCATTTCTCACAACACACACCGTCTCACTGGTCTGGTCACTCAGGCCCTGGACCTCAAAGCCCTGTTCCAGGTATCTTCTCACATTTTTTACGAAATGTCCAGAAATCTGTTCCCCCGGAACGATCAGCGGGATCCCCGGCGGATAAAGATACGCAAACTCCCCGGACGTACGTCCGATACACTCATCCAGCGGACACCGCTCACTCTCCGCATCCATAGCCTGGGAGATACGCATGATCTGCTTCATTTTTCCGTTTTTCAAAGGCTCCTTCTCCACAGCCTCTTCTCTGTATTTTAACGATTCACGGCGGTCGATCTCTTCAATAGCATCACAAAGCCGCTCAAACCCCTCCGCCGTATCACCCACAGCCGCCAGCGCCAGCACATAATTCTCCGCCTCCATCTCCATTTCCAGATGAAACTCACTCCGGAGGATCTGATGCAGCTCCCGGCCGTTCAGCGAACTGTTCACAGTAGAAAGCAATATCTTGGATCTGTCAAAATCAAAAACTCTCTGGCACTCACAGGCCTGCGGCGTTACCAGCCGGATATACTTACACTCGGAAAGACGCCTGCGTGCTTTTTCCAGATTCTCCGTAAACACACGGAACATCTCATCCCCCTCACGCTCCAGCTTATCCATGCACGCATCAATGCTGCTCATAAGAATATAAGAAGGACTGCTGCTCTGATAGATTCCCAGAAAACGCTTCAGTTTTTCCCGGCTCACACGATCACTGCACAGGTGGATCACCCCCGTCTGGGTCAGACAGGGCAGCGTCTTATGCACACTGTTGATCACCACATCCGCACCAAGCTGCGCCGCAGACACCGGAAAATAATCCGAAAACCGAAAATGCGCCCCGTGAGCCTCATCCACGATCAGCGGCACACCATAGTGATGCGCGATCTCCGCGATCCTAGCCACATCCGACACGATCCCGTCATAAGTCGGCGAAGTGATCAGCACCGCCTGGATCTCCGGATTTTCCGCCAGATACATTTCCACACGGCCGGGTGAAATCCCTCCGTTTATCCCCAATTTCGGATCCTCATGTGGATAAATATACGTGGCACTCAGCTCCCGCAGATAAATTGCATGGTAAACCGCCTTATGGCAGTTCCTTGCCACCAGGATCTGTCCCCCCTTATCCACAGCCGCAGACACCGCCGCCAGGATCGCCCCGGAGCTTCCATTAATACTGTAAAAACTCTCCGGCACACCATAAAGCCGTGCGACATCCTCCTGCGCCCTTTTCAAAATATCCTCAGCATGATGCAGGTTATCAAACCCGTCAATCTCCGTAATATCCCTCTCCACCGGAAAATCCCCCTCCACAGCCAGCGGATTCCTCTTATGCCCCGGCATATGAAACGGATAAAAATCACTCTTACCGTACGCTTCCAGTTTCTTGTATAATCTGTCTTCCATAGTTCGTCCTTTCAAAAAATCCACCTCTGTTACTTTCCCCATATCAATATCATAGTTAGTTTCATTATACCTGAAACGAATTTTTCTGTCACTGACGATTATCCATATTTCAGATTTTTGCATCTAAGTCGGATGTATACCGTGGTAAATTTTCGCAGTAAACAGGTTGACAAATTATCATCTCGCACATATAATAATTTCAGAATCAAAAAACACTTTGTGTTTTTGTAAGGACGGCGTTGCGACGGCGTTCTATTTTTTTGCCAAAAAACAAGGAGGGGCTATCACCAGACGATATTCCCCTCCATTTTTATCACATCTCAGCAAAATCGATCCTCAGCTCCTCATAGATTCCCACCTTGATCGAATCCTGAAATGTATACTGCTCCGTATCCTCATTTTCAAAATCATACACCATTACCAGCTTCTTCACAGGATCCACGATCCAGTACTCTCTCACACCGGCAGTCCTGTATTTAAACAGCTTGGTATAATAATCCATACGCCTGCTCGCCGGAGAAACGATCTCGATGATCCAGTCCGGAGCCCCCTTACATCCCCTGTCATCCAGCTTATCCGGATCACAGATAACAGAAACATCCGGTTCCACATAAGTATTCGTCTTCTCATCCAGATACACCGCAAACGGTGCGGCAAACACCTCACATTTGCCCTTGTTAGAATCTATATAGTTACCTATCTTTCTGGACAAAATACTTGAAATCCTCTGATGCATCGTATTCGGCGGCGCCATATAATAAATATGTCCATCGATCAGTTCCGCTCTTTCACCCTCCGGCAAAGCATAAATATCCTCTATCGTATAAATTCTTTCCCTCAACAGCGGCATATCTCCACTCCTCTCAAAAGCACCCGGCAGATCATACACCATCATTCCGATCTGCACTCATACACCTGCAGCAGCTCCATCCGAAGCCTTCCCCACAGACTCACACCTTAAACCGGTACCCCACACCCCAGATCGTCTCAATATACTGAGGCTTGGCCGTATTAAACTCGATCTTTTCACGGATCTTCTTGATATGCACCGTAACCGTAGCGATATCACCCACAGACTCCATATCCCAGATCTCCCGGAAAAGCTCCTCCTTTGTAAAAACCCTGTTCGGATTCTCAGCCAGAAAAGTCAAAAGATCAAACTCCTTGGTCGTAAACGTCGTCTCCTCACCATTGACCCACACACGCCTGGCCGTCTTATCAATCTTAATACCACGGATCTCGATCACATCATTCTTATGCACATTGGAACCAACCAGCCGGTTATAACGCTCCATATGCGCCTTCACACGTGCAACCAGCTCACTTGGGCTGAACGGCTTGGTCATATAATCATCCGCACCAAGACCCAGTCCGCGGATCTTATCGATATCATCCTTCTTGGCCGAAACCATAATGATCGGCGTATTCTTCTCCTCACGGACCTGCCGGCAGATATCGAAGCCGTCCACCTCCGGAAGCATCAGATCCAGGATGATCAGATCAAACTCCTCCTTCATGGCACGTACAAGCCCCGTATCACCACGGTTCTCGATCTCCACCTCAAACCCCGAAAGCTCCAGATAATCCTTCTCCAGATCCGCGATTGCTTCCTCATCCTCTATAATCAAAATCCTACTCATTCATCGGTACCTCCTGATATTTTCTGAGAACAAAATACATGATCGTTCCGATCCCCAGCCGGCTTGTGGCCCAGACCTTTCCACCATGATCCTCCATGATCTTCTTTACGATGGAAAGTCCGATACCACTTCCTCCCTTGGAAGAATTTCTGGAAACATCGGTACGGTAAAAACGGTCAAAAATATACGGCAGATCCTTGGCGGCAATCCCCTTGCCGTTATCCTCGATCTCCACCTGGATAAAATCACCCACATCCTTCACCCGAAGCTGGATGATTCCCCTTGGCTTCTCCATATACTTAATAGCATTACTCACGATATTATGGATCACACGGCGGATCTGCTCACCATCCGCAATAACCTGCACACCCTTCTCCACATAATTGGCATACACAAGCTCGATCCCCCTGGTCTCCATCTCAAGCCCAAGCTCCTCCGCACAATCCGAAAAATAATCCTCCACATTCAGCTTGCTGAACGTATACGGAATACGGTTGGTATCGATCTTGGAATAAAAAGTCAGCTCATTGATCAGATGATCCATCTCATTGGTCTTATTATAAATGGTACGCACATACCGGTCCATCTTCTCCGGCGTATCCGCCACACCATCCATGATCCCCTCCGCATAACCTTTCAGGGCTGTGATAGGAGTTTTCAGATCGTGTGCAATGTTGCTGATCAGCTCTTTATTCTCCTTGTCGTACTGTATCTTTTCCTCAGATGACTCCCTCAGTCTCTGCCGCATTTCCTCAAAATCGCGGCACAGCTCACTGATCTCATCGTCACCTTCTGCATCCAGAACAAAATCCAGATTTCCCTCTTTGATGTTCTGCGTTGCTTCCTTAAGCTTTTTCAGCGGAATGTTGATTCCATTGTAAATCCACATCGTCAGCATACCTGCTGTCATGATCAGAATGATCACGATAGAAACAAGCATATCTCTTGTAAGAGTCCTTATCTGACGCACCATCGTCAGGCTGGTGATTACAAAAACACTGCCTTCTGTCTGATCTGAAAACGTCAGATCCATCTGCTTGACGAACGCCTTCACATCCTTACCGATGTAAACGCCGCTGTCCGACTGGCTGACCACGTCACTATACTCCGGCAGCTCCGGAAACAGCTTATTCACGCTCTCATCACTTCCGGAATAATAAAGGCTGTCGCCCTTTCTTACGATCAGAAAAGAATATTTCTCTTTCAGCTCATCATTCAGCTGATCCAGATAATCACGATTCAGAAATGCATCCGGATTTTCACTGCCCTTTGCTTTGATCTGTTCAAAATTGGAGTTCGTCGCTTTGTTCAGAACCTGCACCGAATCCGACATATTTTCATAAGTCACACCGGAAATGCCGAGATGATCCTCCAGATTACGGATCTGATACGTAGAAAAACCAACCAGCGATACTCCTGCAAGCAAAAGAGGCACACAGATAATAACAAAAAAGGCTATGATAAGCCTCGTTTTTAATTTCATAAAAATCGCTCCTTGCCTCGGTTTTAAATCCCTTTCAGTATAGCATATCGCTGTTGGATATACACATAAAGTTTTTCTAAAAAAAGATAAAAAAAATTATCGTTTTTTCTTTTTCAGTGTAAAAGAATGGGATGAAGGTGTTATAAAGTGCTGGCTTCCAAAAATATGCATGTGCAAAAGTTTCTGGCTAGCCAGCACCATATAATATACACTTCACACACTTCTTCATTTACACTGCCGAAAGATAGAACCTCTTCCCGGTGTAACTTAACAGTCTACGCTATGGCAACTTAAGCAAGAAAAAAACAGCCATAAATCTTCGAAAACAAATCGCACTGACACACTTCATTTCCGAATATTTATAGCTGTACTGTTCAAGGATTGTTTTGGCCGGAGAATTCGTTCATTTGCACGTTCACAAACCCGCCCCCTCCTTGCGAAGCCCCCTGGTATTTTTCTCCACTTGTTTTCTCGGTATCATGATCTGATGTGAACATCCCATACACTCCAGTCGGAAGTCCGCTCCTACCCTGAGGATCCTCCACTCTTTACTTCCGCACGGATGCTGTTTTTTCAGTTTCACGATATCGCCTACTTCATAATCCATCCTGTCCCTCCCAATCTACAAAATGATCTCATATATTCTTACAGATCGTTATATGTTCAGATGCCGGCAAATACTTTTCCGATCGGTTCCTGGATCACCAGATCTGCATTTTTATCCTGCGATGTGACACTCATATTGATCACGACCAGTTTATTTCCTCTGTAATAATCAATCAGTCCGGCTGCCGGATAGACGATCAGGGAGGTTCCGCCGATGATCAGCATATCTGCATCCTGGATCGCCTGGATGGCTCTTGCCATGACGGTCATATCAAGCCCTTCTTCGTAGAGCACCACATCCGGTTTGATCCTTCCGCCACAGGAACAGGTCGGCACGCCTTCTGCATGAAGCATATATTCTGCATCATAAGATTTTCCGCATTTCATACAGTAATTGCGATGCACGCTTCCGTGAAGCTCCAGCACTTCTTTGCTTCCTGCCGCCTGGTGCAGTCCGTCGATATTCTGCGTGATGACTGCCTTTAATTTTCCGGCCTTTTCAAGCTCTGCCAGCTTTTTATGTGCCATGTTTGGCTTTGCATCCAGGCAGAGCATTTTATTTTTGTAAAAACGATAAAATTCTTCCGGGTTTCGCATGAAAAAACTATGGCTCAGAATGGTTTCCGGCGGATAATCATACTCCTGGTGATAAAGTCCATCCGTACTTCGAAAATCAGGAATCCCGCTTTCTGTCGAGACACCGGCCCCGCCAAAAAATACAATATTATTACTTCCATTGATGAGTTCTTTCAGTTTTTCTGTGCCATTCATACAAATCACCCTTTCATACCCAAATTATATGATGCCAGAGGCAAAATCTCTTACACTGCCTTGTAGGTTTCGATCAGCTTGCCCTGCACGAGAAATCTTGTCTCAGAATTTCCGGTACAGGTAGAAAGTGTCACGATTTTATCATCGCTTGTCACTTCGATGTCACGTTTCAAAACGGAACGTTCAAAACAGGAATCGATATATTCTTGAAATTTCTTTTTGTCGGAAAACTGAAGCTGATAGGTTTCGCTTGTCGCACCGACTTCCTGGCAGGAGAAAATTTCGTATTTATAAATCTTCTCCGGCGTATATACCCAGAAATATGCATCCGAGTCAAACACTGCCTGATCGCGGAATTGTTTTAATTTTCCGAACATGGAAAGATTTCGCATATTGTGTCCGTAAATGATCGTGTTCGGATCGGAAAAATCTTTTTTGCAGCCGTGATCCATAAAAATACATCCGGCAATATTCGGCTGATTTTCAAAGGTATTGTGCAGATAGTAATCGTTATCCTTGCCCTGCGTGACCGGATAACTGATATCGATCGCACCGACCTTCAGCCAGGCGATAATATCCTCATTCACGGCTTTCAGTCCGGCAAAATCGATCGGATTTTTCATCGTCGGCTCCGCCGCATCCGTGTTGATCTCTTCAAACATGCCCTTTTCATCAATATATTTATTCTCCAGTGCATGATACTCATCACTGCCCTTTTTATATTCCTGATAAATCGAAAGCAGCTGATAGCCGGAATAACAGAACACGCCAAGTGCCACGATCATGATCAGCGTCCGGATCACATCTCCGGCGGTACGCTTCTTTTTCTTGTTTTCTTCCATTTAAATAACACCTCCCGATTGCCGCTGCTCCTTCGGCAAAAGTCGCTTCAGACGCACCACAAAACGGGTGGACTGAATGTCACTAAAGGCTTCGATCGTTCCTTCATGCAATTCCACGATCTCTTTTGCCACCGAAAGTCCAAGTCCGGCTCCTCCGGTCTGGCTCGATCTGGAATTGTCCGCACGGTAGAACTTTTCAAATACGGTCTGCAGTTTCTGTTTCGGGATCGGCTCACCCTGATTAGAAAATACGATGACAACGGCAACACCTTCCCCGTATGCACGCACATCAATGTTTGTGCCGCGGTAACTATAGGCAACCGCATTTCGCAGAAGGTTGTCAAACACACGGGCAAGTTTGTCCGGATCACCTTCTACCATAAGATCTTCTTCCGTATAAATATTTCCGGTCAGATTGTTATCGGCAAACACGGCATAAAATTCATCCATGATCTGCTCCAGCATCAGTGAAAGATTGATGGTCTCTTTCTCCAGACGGATATTCTGGAGATTGAACTTTGTGATCTCAAAAAATTCGCTGATCAGTTCACTTAGACGGATCGCCTTGGTGTGTGCGATATAGATATATTTTTTGCGTTCTTCCGGCGGCATATCCGGTTTTTCGTCCAACATACTTAAATACGCGATCACAGATGTGAGAGGCGTTTTGAGATCGTGTGCCAGATAAACGACCAGATCATTTTTCCGCTGCTCACTTTCCTGTGCCATGCGTTCTTTCCGTGCCAGCGTCATTTTCATGGTATTTAATTTCTCTGCGATCGGCTCCAGTTCCGTTTCCAGCTCGGCTGTTTTGAATTTGCTAAAACATTGTCGATCCCATCTCCGATGTTTTTCAGATAATTAGCAGTCTTTGACAGTACCGCATAATATCCGACCAGAAACAGCAGCATAAATCCGATCCACTGAAACACATCCCGGTTTGCCCGAAATATATTCTGATAGATCACATCTGCTTCTGCCTGCGAAAGATTCATTTTCATCAGAATACCGATGATCAGGTTTGAGAGCTTTCCCTGAAACAATCCGTCAATGATCAGTGTGATGATCACTTTTCCGACCACCAGGCTCATCATCATAATGCCCATCGTCTGCAGCATCATTTTCCATTTCAGCCTGCGATATTTATTTTTCAACGCGGTATCCCACTCCCCATACGGTCTTGATAAAATTACTCTTGCCGGTCGGTCCGCTCATCTTTTCTCTCAGGTGACGGATGTGGACCATAACCGTATTGTTGCTGTTTTTATAATATTTTTCTTTCCAGACTTCTTCAAACAGCCGTTCAGAACTGATGACCTGCCCGCGGTTGTCACACAGCAGCCAGAGGATATCAAACTCAATCGGTGTTAAAGTCAGATGTTTTTCATTGTAAATACACTCATGCGTGGTACGGTTCAGAAACATATTTCCAAAATCAATCACATCTTCCTGTGCCCTTCCGCCTGTATTGTACTTGGTAAACCGACGCATCTGTGCTTTGACACGTGCGATCAGTTCCAGCGGATTAAATGGCTTTGCCATGTAGTCATCTGCCCCGAGCATCAGACCGTTGATCTTGTCCATATATTCTGTTTTTGCCGTCAGCATAATAACCGGAAAATTATATTTTTCACGGATTTTCTGAAGAACCTCAAATCCATCAATATCCGGAAGCATCACATCCAGAAGTGCCATATCCGGTGCTGCTTTCTCAATCGATACAAGTGCATCTTTTCCTGTATAAAACTTTTCGACCTCAAAGCCTTCGTTTTTCAGATACAGTTCAATAACATCTGCGATTTCCTTTTCGTCATCAACCACTAAAATTCGGTTTCCCATTTCTGTACTTTCCTCCTGATACAGCTTGCACCCATTTTTCAAGTCGAACACAGGCAAAACCTGGTATGCGGTTCTGCGAAGCCTTAATCGTGCAAGAGTCTGAACTCCACCCAAGATTACAGACACCCGGCTCTGTCAAGAAAACCGGGTGCCGCCTGTAAGACTATGCTTTTATTAAAGTTCGCAGTTTCCTACTGTTCTCGGGAACGGGATTACGTCACGGATGTTTGACATACCGGTCAGGTACATAACGCAACGTTCGAATCCAAGTCCGAAACCTGCATGTCTTGTAGATCCATATTTTCTCAGATCCAGATAGAATCCGTAATCTTCTTCCTTCAGTCCCAGCTCATTCATGCGTGCGAGCAGTTTTTCGTAGTCGTCCTCTCTCTGACTTCCGCCGATGATCTCACCGATACCAGGCACAAGACAGTCCATAGCAGCAACGGTTTTTCCATCTTCGTTCAGTTTCATGTAGAACGCTTTGATCTCCTTTGGATAATCTGTTACAAATACCGGACGTTTGAAGATTTTCTCAGTCAGGTAACGCTCATGCTCTGTCTGCAGATCACATCCCCAGGATACCTTATATTCAAATTTATCATTATTTTTCTCAAGCAATTCGATTGCTTCTGTATAAGTAACGTGTGCAAACTCGGATTCCACTACATGTTTCAGACGGTCAATCAGTCCTTTATCGACAAAATTGTTGAAGAACTGCATTTCTTCCGGTGCATTTTCCATGACATAGCGGATCACATATTTCAGCATGGACTCTGCAAGGATCATGTCATCTTTCAGATCAGAGAATGCGATCTCCGGCTCGATCATCCAGAATTCTGCTGCATGACGTGTTGTGTTGGAATTCTCTGCACGGAAAGTCGGTCCGAATGTATAAATGTTGCGGAATGCCTGTGCAAAGGTTTCGCCATTGAGCTGTCCACTTACGGTCAGGTTGGTCTGTTTTCCGAAGAAATCCTGGCTGAAATCTACGCCGCCCTGCTCTGTTTTCGGGATGTTGTTCAGATCCATAGTTGTTACCTGAAACATTTCGCCCGCACCTTCGCAGTCACTTCCGGTGATCAGCGGAGTATGCACATAAACGAAATCTCTCTCCTGGAAGAATTTGTGGATCGCATAAGCGGTCAGGGAACGTACACGGAACACTGCCTGGAACGCATTGGTTCTCGGACGCAGATGTGAAATGGTACGCAGATATTCAAAGCTGTGACGTTTTTTCTGAAGTGGGTAATCCGGTGCGGAAGCTCCTTCTACCACAACTTCGTCTGCCTGGATCTCAAATGGCTGTTTTGCTTCCGGTGTCGGGATCAGCGTACCGGTAACGATAACGGCTGCTCCTACATTCAGTTTGGAAACCTGTGCAAAGTTTTCCATTTTATCGTGGTATACGATCTGCAGTGTCTCAAAGAAAGTACCGTCATGCAGCACTAAAAATCCAAATGTCTTGGAATCTCTGACGCTTCGAAGCCATCCTCCCACTGTAATCTTCTGATTTAAATATTTTTCCGTATCACGGTAAATTTCTCTTACTGTTACCAATTCCATTTTATAAACTCCTTTGTTTTCCATTTTTACAGCAGAATCTGGTTCTGCCGTTTTCTTACTGCTCTCAGTATATCCTAATCTTTCCGACGGTGCAAGCAGGATATGGAAAAGCTTGCGTACATTTCGCTTTGTTTTTGCCTCCAGACCATGAAAAATGTTCAGCATCTTCATCATTTTCTGTAAACGGTTCTGCGTAAAATCCATAACCGTGTCTGCCTGAGTCGCTTCAATGATCTCAAAAAGGGCATCCACGATCTCCTGCTGCTCCTCAGAAGAATACGATGCGATCCACTCATTGATCTGCTGATTTTTCTTTTCGGTCGCCGGGTTAATCTCTTCTTTGTATACAAAATCCCCTTCTTTTACTACCCAGGTGAACATATCATGCTGCAGCACACCTTTCCCGGAACTTTCCACAACCTGATAACTTCCCGCAGTATGCAGAAGCATGCCCACAAAGGAATCCTGCGGAACCATTTTGATGATCTTCTTTTCGATCCGAAGATAACTTTCTTTCCGGTAAATATCTTCCCGGAAACCCGGCCCGTCAAAACAGTATACAGCTCTGATCCGGTCCTGGATCTGCGGTTCTGTCTCCATCGCTGCAAAGACTGCCTCATTGCCGCCTTTGGAATGTCCGCCAATCATCAGCGGGGCATCGCCGGTGTATTCTGCAATGTGCCGCAGATAGAGCTTTGCCGCCGTCTGCGACGGAATCGGGCTTTTCAGTGCCATATCAAAATCTTCTCTCCAGCCGACGATCGTCTCATCTGTCCCGCGAAATGCCACATACACCGTTCCGTCTTCCAGCAGAAATGTAACTGCCGAGAACTGCATCTGCATTTCTTTGTCCGTGAGATTGGTGTAATAATTGAGCCGCATTTTTGCAAAACGCCTGCTTCTGGCAACCGCCGCATAGAGCCTGCGATTATCTTTTTCATACCAGTCTGACACATACAGACTGTCGTATTTCGGATGTTTGCGAAGAGAACGCATCGTCACTCCTCTGATGTCATTTCCATCCATTTTTTCGACAAGATCCGGCACCAGATCCTGAAATTTAAAATAAGACAGCTGACACAGGATCAGACTGTCTACGTGGGAAAAAGGTCTTTCCCCGAAAGAAAGACCTCCATATTCCTTTAAATATTTTAATGTATTATCCGTAAGTTTCATATTCTATCACCTGCAGATTTTAAAGTTCCAGTCTTCCGACTTCTTTGTAATCGTTTGCCATGTCATAAATACGGATCTGTCCGCCGCCGACCAGATAAAAATTATCGCCGATAAAACAGCCCCGGACTTCCTGAAGTCCGTTGTAAGAGTAGCCATAGTAAGAATCTCCGAGATTTTCCGTGAAGACATTTTCAAATCCTTTTTCTTCATCATAGCAAAAGACCATATAGCTGGAATCACACATGAAGCCAAAAACATTTTTTTCCGTATCAATCATCGCCGCTTTGTAATTGTAGAACAGCGGGCAGTCGTAAGTGTCTTTGATCACAAACTTGTGCAGCTGTTTTACATTGGACGGATCGGACACATCAAACATCGCAAGTTTGATACCTGTATAAGCTCCTGTCTCCGGATCAACTTCGTTGCCCACACCGAGCAGTTTGTTTTCTCCGTAAAAATGCAGATACGAGGAAAATCCTGTGATTTTCAGTTCTCCAAGTATTTTCGGATCAGACGGATCGCTTAAGTCAACCGAAAACAGCGGATCTGTATTGCGAAATGTCACAAAATATCCGATATCTCCGAGAAATCTTGCGGAACGGATGTCCTCACCTTCTGCCAGATCTCCAATATTTCCGCAGACCTGCATCGCATCATCCAGCACATAGAGTGCATTTTTCTGTGTCTCCCCGCTGTAGTCTGTCAGAACAACTCTGAGATAACTGTTGTACTCATTCATGGAAAAACTGTCGTTCAGAGAACCTTTTAGATCTGCTGCACCTTTCGCCTGGATCTTCCCTTTCTGGCAGGAGAATTTCAGAATCTGTGTCATCGTCACATCACTGCTCCAGTTTGTGTTGCTGATATAAATATTATTCTCACTTACATAAAAATTCTCCGCTGCAGATACAACTGCTTTCTGATCTATGATCGCATCCGGTTTTCCGGTGCTCACAGAAGAGATTACCAGGCAGGAAGTACTGTTCTGATACTCCGGAAGAAAAATATCCGAGGACTCCATTCTTGCACCATTTACTGCCGGAATGTACTCATCAATTTCCGATGCATCGCTGACCTGCGGATCAAACTGCGTAAACAGATAAACGATATCGCCGTTTTTTCTGGAAGTGCTGTAGTGTCCCTGCTGCTGAACCACACCGGTGAGCTGCGGCTGGGAACGATCGGAAATATCATAGGTGTAAAGTTTTGTATAATTTTCCGTATCCGCCGTGTAAGTATCTTCTTCAGCATCACTGTTCAGCGTAGTCTTGCTTCCGGTCACGATCAGGCTCAGCGTGTCGCCGTCCACGTACATTTCCTGCGGTGTCTCATTCAATGCATCCAGCATGATCGTTCCCTCTGTCTGCAAAGCCTTGTCTTCTGCACGGATCAGACGGACACTGCCGGTCGCTTTCATCACATACAGATATTTGCCGTCTGTTTTGACTACATCTGCTTCATCCACGCCTGCTTCCTGCAGATTCGTCTTCGAATAAGAAAGTCCCGCTCCCGCATTTGTCTCCGAGTTTCCCATATCCATGGCCGTCATCGCCGAATCTTCCACAATATACTCGTTTGTCGTACCTCTTGCCAGCTCTGCTGTCTCATACCCGCCATATCCGCTTTCTGTTTTTTTCAGGGCATCAAAAATCTCCTGATAACTCTTTGCACCGGCAAAAACATAATTACCGGATTCAACATCCGCTGACGTCTTGGCCGTCGTTGTTTTTTCTGTTGTTGCTTCCGTTGTATTTTCTGTTGTAACTTCAAAAATTTCTGTCTCACCTGTCGCTTTTGTACTCTGCGATGCGTCTGCAAGCGACATCGTTCCGGCTTCATTCTGGCTGTTTTCGCCATTTGTGCCGGAAAGTCTGGTAAGACCCGTCACCCCTCCGATGATCACCAGTGCGAAGACTGCCGCAACTGCTCCCCACTGGGCATATCTTCGAAACCGGCTTTTTTTATCCACCGGCTGTTCTTCCAGCAGACGTTTAATCTGCTCTGGATGGATTTCTTCCGGTGCATCGACATTTTCACCGGATTTTTTTATCATATCCAAAATCTTTTTTTCATCCATACAATCCAACTCCTCTCACTCACTAAGCATCTGCTCCATTTTCTTAAGAGCACGGCTTTTCAGAGAACGCACGGTATTCTCATTCATTTCCAGCATGGCGGCAATCTCTTTTCCGGTATATCCGCCAAACAGACTGGAAGAAAGTATCAGACGTTCTTCGTCATTTAATTTATAAAATGCCGCCCGCACATCCATATCTTCGCTCGTGTCACGTTCCCGCCATGCCAGATCGGCCGGAAGCTCCACGGCACGGTTCAGATAGGATTTCAGCTTCTGTCTGCATTTGTTGGCAAGAATCCGGAAAATCCAGGCACGAAAAGCATTTTCGTCTTTTAACCCTTCAATCCCCTTCCAGGCATCCAGTACCGTCTCACTTACAACATCTTCTGCTTCATGCCTGTTTTTCAGGGTATATAATGCAAATCGAAACATATCCTGATATACTTTCTCGTATTTTGCAGCAAAATCTTCTGCATTTCGCTCCATATGATCACCCCATTCTTTTTATGCTCAGGAGGCGTTCCGTCTGCAGCCTTCCCGCCTCTCATCTATACAGTGTCATTTTTTTCGTGTTTTGTTGCATGGAAAATTTTTTTCTGTTTTTACTCCTCAAGCGGATCAAAATACGTTACAAACTGATTTCCGGCTGCTTCAAACATATCGGCACTTTCTTCCAGGCCGTAATAATAGGTCTCGGCTTCTCCCGGTTTTAACAGGATTGTATTGTACTGGTCATATCCGGCAATGATCACAACGCCGTCTGCTGTTTTTGCCAGAACCGGCGTGCCCTCGCTTACATAATACAGCACACTGTCGAGTGTACATCCGGTCAGGTCAAGTACCTGTTTGCCGAGATTTTTTGACAGTTTTTTGATGTTCATCTTACCGCTTAAAATCACATCCGGAAACGTACTAATATCCAGCTTGCAGGTGGTCTGTTTGTTGCCTCGCTCCCAGATCAGCTGCTGTTTGTTGTTTACCACAACGCCAAGCTGATCATCTGCTCTCTGTACCGCCTCACTGATCGTGGTGTACATGCTGTCGAGATGACCTTTCGCATAGACATAGTAAAGTTCTTCTGTCTGTTTTTTGGCCGGAATCGACACTTCTGCAGCCTCTTCGCCTTCTGCCTTAACCTGTTTTGCATAAAGGATCTGCGGTGTTGTACCTTCCTCGATCGTCTCACCCGTTTTCAGAATGGTTTCTGTCTGTTTTTTGTCGCTTTCTACATACGCAAATCCATAAGCCGCTTCATCGTCCGCACTGCTGTTTACGATGTGATCCTGGCTGGTCTCTGTATAGCCGCGTTTCGTTTTCTTGACACGGTCCAGCGTCAGCAGTTTGTCATTTACGCTTCCGCCGATCACGTAACAACCGTCCGGCTCATAAGTCTTTAATGTCTCTCCCGCAGAATTTACGATCAGTACTTTGTACATCGGGAATACTTCGCTTCCTTTGTCTTCTGTGTCAATATCCGAAACCTTCGCCACGCCGTATACCAAGTCAGAATCGATAAATCCGATTGGCTGCAGACGTTCATCACTGTCGCAGGTAAATGCAGTATCGTTTCCTGTTTCCAGATCACGCAGATTCAGCGTAGAAGAATCGTATTTTTCATTTTCCTGAAGCCATGCAAATTTTCCTCCGGTGGAAGAGCCGACATAACATCCGCTGCTTAAGTTGGAAAACTGTTCTGTCACTGAATTATCTGTGATATTGATATCGTAAAAACTTCCTTCCAGTGTCAGATAAAAATGTGTCCGATCCGCTGACATATAACCCAGATTTTCGACATCTTTATCCAGCAGGGAAAATGCTTCCTGTGTTTCCACGTAAAGTCGCTCCGTGATGCTCGTTGTCGCTGCATTGTAAGTATAGACCGCAACGCCGCACTCTCCTTCGTGTTTGCCGCGGTTCATATAACCGCACAGAAGGAAGGTCATATTTCCGCTGGAATCTATATTTATGATGCGGATATTATTTTCATCATAAATATCTCTCGCATCCAGCTTTCCATTCTGAAGGAAACTGAACACCTGCGTCAGCTTTTTCGTCCCCGTTTCATAAAGCCACAGGGAACCCTGCTGTGCAAATGCAAAATATTTTTTGTCGGTATCACTTTTGTAGGTCAGATCCCGGCTGTTGATGCCAAGGCGGATACCATTTGTCACAAGAATCGAATTTTCCGGATCAAAAATCTCATTTGTATCACGCTCAAAATCAAGCAGCATGACCTGCGATTCTGCGTATCGCATACGGTAATATTCTGTCACATGATACATTTCCATATCCTCGGTATCACCGGTCGCTGTGATCACATAATCCATTTCCAGTGTTGCCGTGTTTTCGTTTAATTCCTTGATGCTCGGGATCGGTTTTAAATATGCCTGCGGCGTGAGCCGTCCCCACATCAGCTGTGCCCCGGAACTGTGGATGTCCATATGGGCAAGCGTTGTGTTATCGGCATCTTCATTTGGCTCGATCGTCTGTGAGATCATTCCGTCTTCATCATTCCCGTTTAAACATCTCTCATAAAATCCGGTTGCAAAATTCAGGTAGTTTTCTGTATTCAGGTTCGCCTGGTTGATAATGCGTGTGTAATAATAAATATCCCTGACACCGGCAGTCACTTTGATCTTCATGATATATTCTGTGTTGATCAGGATCTTATTATTAACTTTCAGTTCTGCTGTCACATAATCATCCTGGTTGCCAAGTGTCGTTACCAGCGTATTTTCCAGTGATTTGCTGCCATCCGCAGACAGTACTTCGTAGCTGACGCTGCTGATCTGGTTTTCAAACGGCTGGATCTGTATATTTACTGTTTTATCATTACTGAGCGGTGTCAGTGTATCCCGCATGGCAATGACATCCATTTCCTGTGCATAACCATGCATACAGTTGATCTGTTTTCCGTTCAGATCAACATAAACCAGCGGAAACGTAGCCTGTGCCATCACTTCAGAGGTATCTGCCATTTTTTTTCCGAGGATTTTGGATGTACCAAAGACAGCCGCCGCAAAAACAAGCACCAGAACTACGATCCTTATCAATATTTTCTTCATTTATATTTCCCCTTTTTCTTTTTTCAAACGTCCAAGCAGCGGATCAACACCAAGAAATTTCTCACAGGCATCCAGTTCTTTGATCTCATGTGGTTTTCCGGTTTTTACTGCTCTTATAAGAATATTTTTCGGAGTATGCTCCATATCAATAAACTCCAGGATCTGCACCTGATATCCGGCTTCTTCCAGTCTTCCTGCCCGGAGTGCGTCCGTCACAAGTGCAGCGATCCGCTCCTTGATCAGACCATATTTCAGAACTGGTTTCAGAATCTCATTTTCCATCTGTTTATTCAGTTCATGCTGACAGCAAGGCACAGACAGGATTACTTTTGCATCCCATTCCAGAGCCTTCTCCAGGGCATAATCTGTGGCCGTATCACAGGCGTGCAGCGTCACAACCATGTCCACTTTGGAAACGCCCTCGTAATCTGCAATATCTCCGGTCAGAAAAGTCAGTTTATCATAGCCGTATTTTTCCGCAAGGGCATTGCAGCGTGCGATCACATCTTCTTTCAGATCCAGTCCGATCACACGGATATCATAGCCATTTAAAATCTTCAGATAATAATAAAGTGCAAACGTCAGGTAAGATTTGCCGCATCCGAAATCCAGGATCGTAAGCTCTCTGCCCTTTTCCATCTGTGGCAGGATATCCTGCACAAACTCCAAGAAACGGTTGATCTGGCGAAATTTGTCGTATCTGGCATGCACGATCCTGCCCTCTGCAGTCTGCACTCCAAGATCAATCAGAAACGGCACCGGAATCCCTTCCTCCAGAATGTAATGTTTCTTACGATTGTGCATCAGAACCGGTGCATCCAGTTTTGTCACACTCTTTTTACGTTTGATCGTCACTTTTCCCTTTTTGCTGATCAGAACTGTGATCAGCTCGTCCTGCATCTGAATCTGAAGCTGCCGGAAATCCTCTTCCATAAATTTCAGAACATCCCCGATCAGCTCATCACGATCGCGGTTGCTGTGAAACTCCTGCTTCCCCTTGCGTGCTGCAGACTGAAACATCAGACTTCCTTTTTGCAGAACCGGCCGGATACGCACTTTGGAAATGCCATCCTTGTCCCTCGCCCCACTTGCTGTCATATGTATCAGCTTTTCACAGACACACTCCTCCAGCAATATTTTTAATTCTTCCATATATCCTGTACCCTTTCTTTTCAAGTCGAACGCACGTGAGACTTGGTGCGTGATTCTGGTCAGCGAAAGCTGACATATTCTTCTCAGAATCACTGCACATTCTCGCGGAGCGTTTATCTCAGTCGGAGATTGTACTCCCACTGAGAAAGACTTGTTATTACTCACCACTTGCAGAAGTGGGAGTCTTCTCGACTGAGATGAGAACTGCTGTATGACCCCAGCAGTCCCCTCCATTGTAATGTCTTTGCTTTAAAACCACAACTTAAATTTTTTTAAACTGATCGCAGTATCCCAGGTTCCACGTGCGTTCGACTTGAATTCAGTATCTCCTGCGGCAGCTTCGCCGTCTGCACCTCCTGCGGTACATTTCCTGATACAGAAGCACCTCGATTATGTCCCCCAGCCAGTTTTTACGCGGCGGATAACGTCTGTACACCTCCTGCTGCATAACCATCGCCTGATCCCGGTCATCCTCCTCTTCGACCGGATATTTCTCCTGAACCTTATCATAAATCCGGTTTTTGATCCGCTCAAACATCACCTTATCCGGATACTCATCAAACATCATGCTGCCGTCGTACTCCATCTGGTCACACTCATCCTCCACCACACTTAGAACATCCTTCGCCACCTCCGGATAAAGTTCCTTCATCTTCTTCATGTCCCGCTCATTTTGCATCTCATCCAGATATGCCTGCGGATACATGTTTGCCGGATAAACAGGATAACCACCTGCCATGCCCATCCACGGTGCCATCGGGCTTTCCACCGGCATCATCGCTCCCGGCATCGGATAACCCTGATGATATGACATAAAATTCCACGGAAATTTTTCTTCAAAAGAATCCACGATTGTCTCACTCCATTCGCAAAACATTTGCTATAAAATATGCTTTCCCCTGTGCAGACGTGAAAAAAGTGGTACAATAAATGATGCCAAGGATGAAAAAGTCCAACGTCGTTCTTGCTTGCAAGATAAGACGATTGACCTTTTCATCCGCTTAAACATGAGGAAGAAGCAATTTACGCAGTAAATTTGCGTATTCCGAATGTTTACAGGATTGCGAAAGCTGATTTTCAGCGGAGCAATCCGTGGCATCATCTTTCTCACCATGCAGATTTAACATGAATGGATTTTGGGAGCTTGCTCACAAAAGACCATTCTGATAAAGCAAACCGAGGTGTCCCCACATGCGTACGATCTTTCATATTGATGTAAATTCCGCTTATCTAAGCTGGACGTCTGTCGAAAATTTAAAAACAGGAAACGGTCCGGATCTGCGAGAAATCCCTGCCATCATCGGCGGCGATCAGAAGACACGCCACGGCGTTGTCCTCGCCAAATCCATTCCGGCAAAAAAATTCGGCATCCACACAGGCGAACCTGTCGTGAATGCCTTAAAAAAATGTCCAAATCTTATAATGGCACCGCCCAACCACGACCTTTATCATGCGTACAGCCGCCGCATGATGGACTTTCTGCACAGCCTGACCCCTGATATCGAACAGGTCAGCATTGATGAATGTTTCCTGGATTTTACCGGGATTTCCCATCGCTATCCGTCACCTTACGCCGCTGCCAGATACATCAAGGACGAAATCCACAGCCGCTTTGGCTTTACCGTAAATGTCGGTATTTCTTCCAATAAACTTCTGGCAAAAATGGCATCGGATTTTGAAAAGCCGGATAAAATACACACTCTGTTTCCAGACGAAATCCCGCAGAAAATGTGGCCTCTTCCGATCGGAGAACTGTTCATGGCAGGCAAATCTTCCGTGAAAGCTCTGAACAACCTCGGCATCCGCACCATCGGAGAACTTGCTGCCTCCGACCCGAAACTGATCACGCTCAATCTGAAAAGCCATGGAACCATGCTCTGGAATTACGCAAATGGCATCGATAACAGCCCGGTCTGTTCCACCCCGGCGGAGGCAAAAGGGATTGGAAACTCTACCACTCTGTCCTCCGACCTGACAAAAGAATGCGAGGCTGTACCGATCCTGCACTCCCTTGCAGAAAGTGTTGCATCCCGCCTGCGAAAAGCACACAAAAAAGCCGGCAGCATCTGTGTGGAAATCAAATACTACGATTTTCAGTCTGTTTCCAGACAAACCCAGATTGATATTCCAACAAATTCTACCGACCTGATCACTCAGACCTCTAAACGGCTCTTCCACGAACTCTGGAATCAGCAGCCCGTTCGCCTGTTAGGTATCCGCACTACCAAACTCGTCGATGAAAATGAGCCCGTCCAGCTTTCCTTGTTTGACCTGGATTTTTCCGATATTTCTGCAAACAAAACAAATGCCAATGCCGATTTTCCGAAAAAACCATCCCCGGAAAAACAGAAAAAACTGGATGCAGCACTTGATTCTATTCGCAAAAAATATGGAAAAAAAGCAGTGACACGAGCAAGTGAGATGGAGTAAAAAACTACCTCTCCACTTTCTTCTTTCTTCTCTTCTGTGGCTTTTTCGTCTTTTTCTTCACAGAATACCCGAACGTCCCAATCTCTTTTCCGAGATCCAGATATTCTCCGTGCGAATATGCGATCAGCCCGCTTTTATTGAGCTGAAATTTTCCATTCTCATCAAGATATTTTTCATCGACATGAACTGCCAGTACTTCTGCGAGGAACATATGGTGCGAACCGAGTTCTTTCTTCTCGGTGATACGGCACTCGATATTGACCGGTGCTTCCGCGATCAGCGGTGCTTTAACCTTCGTTGCTTCCACCGCAGTCAGCCCGGTCTCTTTGAATTTATCGACATCCCGGCCGGAACGTACGCCGCAGTAGTCAGTTGCCCGTGCCAGCTCTTTTGTTGTCAGGTTGATGACAAATTCTCCTGTCTCATCCAGAATATCATACGAATAACGCTGCGGTCTTACCGAAATATAAACCATCGGCGGGTTGGTACAGACGGTTCCCGTCCACGCCACCGTGATGATGTTTGGTTTCTCGCCCTCCCTCTGACAGCTGACCATCACTGCCGGAAGCGGATAGATCATATTTCCCGGTTTCCAGATTTGCTTTGCCATAATTATAATTGCCTCCTATTGCTGCATTGCCGTCATAAAGCTCGGGATCAGCTGTTTCTTTCTGGAAACAACACCCGGCAGGATCACAGACTGCTCGCCTTCCTGCGGCTCTTTGTGGAACGCTTCGCTTACCACATTTTTGCTGTCTCCGCCGTAGAACAGCAGCTCTGTGCTTTCGTTGATAATATCTGTCAGCATAAAGAACAGCATGGATTCTCCGTGGCTTCCCAGAGCCTTTTCCATATATGGAAGCAGTTCTTTCTTGATCTCGGTCAGCTCATCCGCATTTACAGAAGTGATCTGTCCAACGCCAAAGCTGGATTTATTTAACTCAAATTTCTTGAAATCCTGATAGAAGATTTCTTCCGGTGATTTATTCTTTAAGTTGCTTCCCGCTGCAAACATCTCGGATGCCAGCTCTTCGCATTTGACACCGGCGATCTCCGCCAGCTTTTCTGCCGCTGCCTTGTCCATCGCCGTACAGGTCGGAGAACGGAACATCAGCGTATCCGAAAGAATCGCAGAACAGAGCAGTCCGGCAATATTTGGTTCGATCGTCAGATTTTTTTCCTGATAAACCTGATACAGAATCGTTGCCGTACATCCAACCGGCTGATTGCGGAAATAAACCGGAGCCATCGTCTGCAAAGATCCGATCCTGTGGTGATCGATGATCTCCAGAATCTCTGCACTTTCGATGTTGTCAACCGCCTGCGAAATTTCATTG